>Ga0194132_10000632_pt1 | contig 71708 bp, 75 predicted proteins | sample TA2KigOf80mmetaG_FD_148612 | JGI IMG/M metagenome (GOLD analysis project Ga0194132, IMG submission 148612) | Freshwater microbial communities from Lake Tanganyika, Tanzania - TA2015054 Kigoma Offshore 80m | ecosystem: Environmental > Aquatic > Freshwater > Lake | place: Tanzania: Lake...
AGGCGTCGCCTAGTCCGGTCTATGGCGCCCGCCTGCTAAGCGGGTTGGGGGTTTTGAGCCCCCTCGAGGGTTCAAATCCCTCCGCCTCCGCCATCAGGGCACCCTGCGGGGTGCCCTGACCGCTTCATCCGACGGTGAGGTTCATCCGACGGTGAGGGTGGAGTTCCGCGCGTTCCACGCGGACTTCATGATCGCGAGGTTGGCCGCGGCCGGTCCGCGAACGACGTCGCCGTTGATCTCGAAGAGCGAGGCGTGCGCTGGGCACGACCACCCGGGACCACCCGGGTTCACGGGCACGCCCTGGTGGGTGCAGCGAAGGTCGAGCGCGGTGTAGGTGTCTGTGCCGGTGCGGACCACGGCGGCGGGCACACCCTTGACGGTGCCGAGCAGCACCGCACCGCCGACGGTTCCCAGCTCTCGGACTCGCTTCACGGACACGTCCACCCGGCCGTCCTTGCGTCGCTTGATGCCCGTGGCGGCCTGAGCGTCGTCGGCCAGAAGTGCGGCACCCATGCCTAGGGTCGCGATGGTGCACGCGCCCACCAGGAATGAGCGCCGGGATACGGAGTTTTCTGTCATAGCAGCAGTCTGCCCCGAATCCGTTGAATATGCGCCCCGGTAGGCTTTTCTCTCGGCCTTCGGGCCGTGCGCCCGTAGCTCAACGGATAGAGCATCTGACTACGGATCAGAAGGTTAGGGGTTCGAATCCCTTCGGGCGCGCTCCGTTCTGTGTGGTTCCGGCTGATGCGTGACGTTTTGGTTTCGGCTCGCAGATTCGGTGACCTAGGACCTTGCCCCAGTGCGGCCCACACGCCAGACTCGTGACGGCAGATTGCGACGTCGGTGTGTGAGGAGATGCCCCGTGAGCACCATCATCATCAGCGCGATGTTCTCGTGGAAAGACGGGGCGGACAGCTCGTCGGTTGGCGCTGCGCATAAGGCCCTCGCCGACTTCGCCGGTGGTATCCCAGGTGTGCGCGTATGTCGTTATGGGCTTAACGAGGAAGAGCGGACCTCGACCGTGTATGCGGTATACGACTCTCCGGCGGCACTTCAGGACACGTTCGATGCGCTCGTCACCCGCGGCGGCGACATCGTGGCTGAGGAATCCGCGCTCACGGAACTGGTACCTGGTCAGACCTATGTCCAGGGCAGTAAACAAGCGCTTGATGCCATTGGGAAAGTCATCGACGGGTGGGGGTTGCGCCGTTTTCACACGGATACACAGGGCAATTCGCACCTGGCTCTCTAGGCCACAACTCGCAGTCGATGCCGGCTCACAGCGAATGCGGTGACGGGGAGCAGGATCGCGGTTGCTAAGGATGCAAGGGATGCAGCCCCGGCAGCGCGAGACGCTTCGGCGCTCCCAGGAATGAGCACCGGCAACACTGCGAGAAGGAGAGCGAGGGATAGTGCTAGCAGCATGGAATGCCGTTGTGAGAGAAATGTCTGGACTGAATCCTGCCTGGAAACCCAGACGGCGATAGCCGCGGCTGCTATGGCCCAGTTCAGTGCGTATGGGTAGGTGATGGGCATCAGCGCAGTAGTCAGAGACAGCGTCAAGATCACGCGAAGCCATACTGGAATGGCTCCAATCCAAAGAAGGGGTACGACGACAAGCGCATAGATGCCGATGATGACGATGGCATTGAGAGCAATCCAGGATGCGGCAGAATCAAGCCCGATGAACATAAGGGCGTTAGCCAAGCCTCCTGACAACGAAGTGTTGTACTCGAGAAACTGATTCACAGACTTTTCCTGGAAATCGAGCACGCCTTCAAGAACGTCCGGGATTCCTGAAATTCCTGCGTTACTCGTCATCGGCATAGTGAGCAAGACGACCCCGGCGCTGAGCAAGACGCTCACCCCGGCCCACGAGAATTTTCTCAGCGCCAATAAGAGCAATATGAGAAGGATTGGATAGATCTTTATACAGGCTGCGAGTGCGATACACACAGCCGCCCACCCCCAGCGTTCCTTAAGCACCGCTATCCCAAAGCCGAAAAGCAAAATGGGCAAGAAACCCTGATTATTCGCTCGATCCAATGTGGCGATTGCTGGGCCAGTAAGTACGGCGAGAGTCGTAACGAAAAGAAGTCTCTGCGTAATGGGAAACCCTCGCGACGCAATCACCATGGGGAGGAGAATGCATACGGCAAGCGCAATGAGAAACAGGGTCAAGCCGAGGCCGTAAGGAAGGTATCCAAGGATCTTGAATAGAAGGACGACGGGTGGGAGGTAATTCACGCCACCTGGTTGCTCCCATGGGTTTGGAAATTGCGCCCATACGTTGAGCAACAGATAGTCGCCAAAAGCATGGATTCCGACCAAAGTCTCCGAAGGGTCGCGCCCGATCCACTGATTAACGATCGTGTTGAATGGACGTTCATCACTGTAGTACGAGAAGGATTCGAGAAATCCCACCTGAAAGTAGAAGGCCCGAAAACCTCCATAGATAACGGCCACGGCACTAATGGCAACTGTGAGTCCAGCAAGGTCCAAGGGAAACGACTTTCTCAGCCCCGGCACCCCATCACTTTATCGGCGCCGGGCAGGAGCAGAGAACGGATTGAGGGTGACCAGGAAGTAGACTCTGGAGTCGGCTCTAGGGCGGAGAATTCACCCGTGTCTGACGCGACCAGCGGCTCTTTGAAGAAGCAACGAGCCCGGATTCTCGATGAGGTTCGGGGTTTCGCTCGCGAGTCGTTGGTCTCAGCTCCGTTCGTTCCTGGTGAGACACCGGTGCCGGTGTCCGGGAAGGTGCTCGATGCGGAGGACTACGCGTATCTGGTCGATGCGTGTCTGGACGGGTGGTTGACGGCGGGGCGGTTCACGGCGGAATTCGAGCGCAAATTGGCGAAATTCGTCGGTGTGCGCGGCGCGGTCTTCACCAACAGTGGATCGAGCGCCAACCTCCTGGCCCTGAGTGCCTTGACCAGCCCGAAGTTGGGCAAGCGTGCTCTGAAGGCCGGTGACGAAGTCCTCGCGGTCGCGATGGGATTCCCCACCACGGTGAACCCGATCCTGCAAAACGGTTTGCGGCCGGTGATGGTCGACGTGGAGTTAGGGACCTACGACGCTATCGCTGATCGGTTGCGGGAGGCGGTGGGTCCCAAGACTCGAGCCATCATGATGGCGCACACGTTAGGAAATCCCTTCAATCTGGACGTTGTTCAAGAGCTGGTGAACGAACACAAGCTGTGGTTGATCGAAGACAACTGCGATGCACTGGGGTCGACCTACCGGGGCCAGCGCACCGGCTCCTTCGGAGACGTGGCGACCGTGTCCTTTTATCCGGCGCACCACATCACCACCGGTGAAGGTGGCGCGGTGTTGGTCAAGAGCCCACTTGTGAGGCGCCAAATCGAGTCGTTCCGAGACTGGGGTCGTGACTGTTACTGCGAGACAGGCAAAGACAACACCTGTCAGAAGCGCTTCGAATGGACACTCGGCGACCTTCCCGAGGGATACGACCACAAGTACACGTACAGCCACATTGGCTACAACCTGAAAGCAACGGACATCCAGGCCGCGCTGGGCGTGAGCCAGTTGGACAAGCTTGAGCGCTTCATCGCCGCCCGTCGGTCGAACTTCGATTACCTGACCGCCCGGTTCACCGGTGTGGACGGGCTATTCCTCCCCCGGGCGACGGAGCACTCGGAGCCATCATGGTTCGGCTACCCGTTGACACTGGATCCAGCTCACCCAGTGAATCGCGAGGAGTTGCTCCGATACCTGGACGCGCGCAAGATCGGCACTCGTTTGATGTTCGCGGGGAATGTGCTCAAGCAGCCGGCCTATCGGAACATCGATGCTCGGATTGTGGGCGACCTGACCAACACCGACATCGTGATGACCCGGACATTCTGGATCGGTGTGCACCCGCAATTGGATGAAGTGCGACTGGACTACGTTGCCGATTCCATCATTGACTTCCTCAAGGGAACCTCCAGCGCTCAGTGATCACCAACTGCGCTTGGCGATGACTCGATCCTGATCGGTGAGCAGCGTTATTGCCCCACTGGTCCACAGAGCGGGCGTACGCATCCTCAGATAGTCCGTCGTCGAGAAGTCCACGATCGAGTCACGTGGAGGTCGACCGACGTTCAAAGTCCAGGTGCTTTCGGGGGCGAGGCAGGTTCCCGGCTGGAAGGAGTAGCGGGTATCTCCCGTCTCGATCCGATAGCCGTCGAGACAGTGAGTGGCCGTTCCCCGGTTGAGGATCCGGACCCACTGTGTTTGGGCGCGCTTCTTGCCCTTCTTCTCCCCAAGGGAGAAGTTGTCGATCAGCAGCGCGCTCCGGTAGGGGTCGTCGAGACATTCCGTGGTGCAGGGGTATTCGCGCCAGAACCGGAAATTGCCGAATCGATCGAGGAGGTATGCCCCATCGCCTAGCAGCGCAGGTCCTTGACCGGCGGCCGTGTACAGGCGAGCTCGGTGACCGACATACAGGTCACGCGGTTGCGGCACGCTCGGCGTGCCCGCGCCGGTGTGAACGACGCGAAAGTCACCTGGGACAAGGATGCTCCCGCCCGGGAATTGGAACCATGCCTGATTACCAGAGTCCCGCAGCACCCAGCCGCTGATGTCCGCAGGCGCAGCGCCCTCGTTCTTCACGACGACGTACTCGTCATTCACAGGCTTCCCGGCATCGCCTCGATGGATTCTTAGCGTGAGGTTGGCCTCGGCCTGATCTGAACCACACAGAGTGGGATTCCACATGCCCTGACGCCGCTCCTGCGCGCGTTCGATGACCTGGCGGTACAGCGAACTCATTGCGGCTTCCTTGGCAACGGTGTACCAGAGTCCCCACCCACGCTCGGCCATCGCCCAGGCGATGTCCAGATCGAACTCCTTGGTGGCTTCGTTGTAGGCGAGGACCACCCGCTGCGGGCGATTCGCCTTCCCTTTGGAGGTCGGATCCGCAGAGAGGAGCCGAACTTTGGTGCCCACGGGGAGGAACCCCTTCAGGGCCTCGGTCGCCTGCCAGCCGCCGCATTGACCCGCGTTCGCAGAACCATGTGGGGACTCAGGGGAGTTGACTCCCAGAAGTCGGATCCGAGACTGCGCCCCGGTGACGTCGTCCGTAACGATCAACGTGTCCCCATCGACGATGCGCTTCACCGTCGCCGTCTCCCACGCGGTGACACCATCCCAGGGTCCCGCCTGCGCCGGGGCGGCGCCAAAGACCATGGCCACGGCCATGAGCGCAGCGGTCGTGATCTTCTTCACTGGTCGTTCCTGTCGTGGGGGATCTCGATTGTGCCACGCGGGTGTGGGGCATCAGAGCGCACGACTCTCGGACGTCGCCCTGCACAATCACGTTCCCTCATTAGGGTGTGCGTGTGGCGAACCTCACCCAACGAACACTTGGTGACCAACAGGTGTCGTGCGTCGGCCTGGGCTGCATGCCGCTCAGTTTCGGCCACATGGTGGAGCGTCGGGAGCAGGCGATCGCCACCATCCACCGTGCCCTCGACCTTGGCATCACGCTCCTGGACACCGCGAATATCTACGCGCCCGCGTGGAATGCGGTCGGCCATAACGAGGCGCTGGTCGCCGAGGCCATCGAGACCTACTCGGGTCCGGCGTCGCTCACCGATCTTCTCGTGACCACCAAGGGCGGGATCACCCGCGGGCCGGGGGAGTCCTGGGGCCGCGACTCCTCTCCCGCATCGTTGATGGCGGCGTGCGAGGACAGCCTCGCTCAACTGGGTGTCGAGGTGATCGATCTCTACCAACACCATCGCCACGACCCGAGTCAGACGTACGAGTCCCAGTTGCAGGCGCTCGCATCCCTCAAGGAGCGCAACCTGGTCCGGCAGGTCGGTGTCTCCAATGTGAACGCGGCCGAGTTGACGCTCGCCCTTGATCTTTTGGGTGGACCCATGGACGGTGGGATCGTGTCGGTGCAGAACGAGTTCTCGCCGCGATACCGCGGTGATGCGGATGTGCTCGACATGTGTACGGAGCGGGGAATCGCGTTCCTCCCGTGGTCACCGCTCGGCGGATCCGACCAGGCGAAGGACGTCGGATCACGGTATGCGGCGTTCACCGAGGTCGGTTCCGAGATCGGTGCGTCTGCGCAGGAGGCCGTTCTCGCCTGGCTGCTCGCGAAGTCCCCAGTGATCATCCCCATTCCCGGCGCGACCCGTCCGGAGACTGTCGAGTCAATCGTGCGCGCAGCATCGATCGCACTGACTCCAGAACAGTTCACCCGACTCGACTCCACCGTCCCTGAGGCCTCGAGCATGTATCCCGACGACGAGCCACGAAGCGCACTGAGATGAAACCCCGCGTCGTCATCGTGGGGGCGGGGTTCGGTGGATTGACCTGTGCTCGCTCCCTGATCGACGGGGGCGCCACCGACGTCACCGTTGTCGACCGCCACCCGTACCAGTTGTTCGCTCCCCTTCTCTATCAAGTGGCCACGGGCGGTCTTCCCGAGGATGACATCGCCTACCCGGTGCGTGCGGCGATCCCGGGACTGAAGTTCGTTCGCGGCGAGGTCGTGAATGTCAACCCGGAACGGCATTCCCTGCGTCTCGCCGACGGCACTGTCATCGAGTGGGAGTACCTCGTCCTGGCTATGGGCAGCGTGGGGGCAACATTCGGCATCCCCGGTGTGGCCGAGCACGCGCTCCAGATGAAGGACATCTCCCAGGCGCGGGCAATCAAGAATCGCCTGTTGAGCACATACGAGCAGGTCGAGATGGGGCACAAGCCCAAGGAAGCACTCCGCGTCGTCGTGGTCGGTGGTGGCCCCACAGGTGTCGAGGTCACCGGCGCGGTGGCGGAGTTGCAGAAGCAGATGGTGCGTGAGTTTCCTGATCTTGCTCCCCTCGCGCACGTCACATTGGTTGAGGCGGGACCGCGATTGCTGCCCTCGTTCTCGGAGAAGTCGAGTGCGCGCGCGAAGAAGGCACTCGAGGCACTCGGTGCCGACGTCCGGGTCAGTGCCGCCGTGGACCGCATGTATGCAACCGACGTGCACCTCACCAGTGGTGAGGTGCTTCCCGCGGGAACGATCATCTGGGGTGCGGGCGTGGCCGCACCGGAGCAGTGGACCTCACTCGGTATGTCCGATCGCGCGAACCGCTTGATCGTTGATGACCGATTGCATCTGACCCCCGACGTCTGGGTGATCGGTGACATGGCGCATGTGACGGGTCCCGAGGATCGCCCGCTGCCCATGGTGGCGTCCGTGGCGATGCAGCAGGGGCGTTATGTGGCAGCGTCGATCGGTGCCGCGTTGTCCGGTGGGGAGGTCGCGCCCTTCCGGTACAAGGACAAGGGTCAGATGGCGACCATCGGTCGACGTCTCGCTGTGGTCGAGATGCCGAATGGAATGCGTCTGCACGGAACACCGGCGTGGCTCGCGTGGCTCGCACTCCACGTCTTCTATCTCGCAGGTGGCCGCAACCGCGTGTCCGTCATCGCGGACTGGTTCTGGAATTACCTGGCGTGGGGAACCGGACCGCGGCGCACCGTCCTCGAGTGACAGTGCCTGCACATCACCCGGTCGGTGGCGTGCGCGTCGCGCTGAGGTAATCCGCGAACGGAACGAAGCACTGCGCGGTGCGGTCACCCTGACGCCAACCGGCGGCCGTCGGCCAGATCCCCCACCAGGCGTGGAATCGCTGACCTCCGGAGTAGGCCTTGCCGGACTTCTCGCAGATCGACTTGGATCTGCGCTCGACGGCCTTCCTTCCGGGGAAGCGCTTCTGTGGACCCGCAAGTTCCACCTCGCGGATCATCACCCAGTTCTTCTTGGGCTTCGTGCACGGAAAAGCAGTGGTGGTGCGCGTCCCGGGAACGCCGGGAGTGCAGAAGTCGAAAGCATCCGGATCCGTTGTGGTGATCAACTGCTGGAACGAGCCCGTGACAGGGGTGAATCCCTTGCCCCCACGCAGGATCGCGTCGCACCGCACCCACCTCTCGCCTCCGTGCCACTGCGCGCGGGTGGGGAACACCGTGATCGTCTGGAACCGCGAGGGGATGACCCGGTCCGTCTGACCCAGGTAGGTGGCCAGTGCCTTCGCCGAGCAGGGCCGCGTTGCCGTGGCCCGAGCCGCACCCGACGCGCGAGTGGGGTCACCGAAGGAGGCGGGCAGTGTCCCCACCCAGTAGGTCTGCGCCGTATGGGCCTTCGCGCAGTCCACCGGGGAGTTGCGGGCGATCCGGGCACGCGCCTGGGGGGTCATCCGCTTCGGCGCGGTGTAGTCGAAACATGCGTCGACCACGGGTTCCCGGGGAGCTGCTGCCACGGGAGTGGCCGTTGGTACGAGAGCAACACATGTGACGAGTACTGCGACCCCGGACACCACTGAGCGCATCCCGGCACGATACGGGGCATAGGTGATCCGGCTTGTGCCGGTCGGATGCGCCCGACAGACTCGGGCCATGCCAACCGTCAGCGTTCTCAGTCTCAAAGGTGGAGTCGGCAAGACGTCGGTCGTCCTCGGCCTCGCGGGTGCCGCGACCGTCCGTGGTCTGGCCACCCTCGTCGTCGATTTGGATCCGCAGGGGAACGCGACGTCCCTGCTGAAAGCGCACAAGACACGCACCACGGTTGCGGACGTCCTCGGACATCCCACCCGCGAGACTCTGGAGAAGGCGCTCACCCCCTGCGATTGGGAGGTGGCCCCGGGTGAAGTCGATGTCCTTCCCGGACATTCCTCGGTGATCCGCTTCGACGCATGGGCCGGTGGTGCGTGGCGACCCAAGTTGGCGCGGGCACTGTCACACCTCGACGGCTACGACCTCGTCCTCATCGACTGCCCACCCTCCCTCGGTGCGCTCACCCGTGAGGCCTTGGCCGCCTCGGACCTCGCGCTGGTGGTCACCACACCGTCGTACTTCGGAGCGCAGGGCGTGGAGCGCGCGATGGCCGAGATTGACGAGATCACGAAGAGCGTGAACCCCACTCTTGAACTCGCCGGCATCGTCGTGAACCGCGTGCGTTCCGTGGCAGAGGAGCACACCTATCGCAATAAGGAACTCGTCGAGATCTACGGTCGAACGACTCTCTTCAAGCCATCCATTCCGGACCGTATCGCTGTGCAGCAGGCGGAGGGGTTCGGGCAGCCTGTGCAGTTGGTGCGCACCGCGGGTGGTCGTGAGGTTGCGGAGATCTTCGACACCTATCTGACGTCGCTGTTGCGCAAAGGTGCCTAGGTCGACTGCGTCCGGGGCTTAAGCACTTTGCGGTCGGAAACAATCGCCACGGCGATGGCGAATGCGAGCAGGCCGATGGAGAGCACCACCAGCCACCCACCGACATCCCCGGCGCCGGTGATGTTCTCGGGATCATCCGGGCACATTCCCAACCCGCACTCGGGGAGTACGCTGATACCGATCACCAGCAGGTCGAGGAAAACCCAGATGATGCCGGTGAGAGCGGCGATGCGGAACCAGCTGCGCTGGAATCGCAGCCCGGTGTCCTGCGCCTCGAACGGCTTGTTCCACAGCAGCATGAATGCACATCCGACGATCGCCACGGCGAAGGTGATGAACGCCCACGTATAGAGGTGATAGCCGAGAACCGCGGGACCGTATCCGGGATCGTTGGGATCTGCGATGTGCAGCAGGATCTGGCGGGTACTCCCCGCACCACCCACCATGGCGGCGAGGATGCTCAGTGCGTAGTGCGCGGGCTTCATGCCCCAGAGCAGGTTCATCACCGGCCCAATGGCCAGGCCGATCATCGCCGACCGCTGGATCAGGCAGAGCGGACACGGTTGCTCGCCGACCCCGAGTTGCAGGTGAAGGGAGCCGGCGAGGACGCCGATAAGTGCGAAGAGGGCGAGGACGTTGATGATCCGCGCTGCCTGAGTCTCTCTGCTGACGAATACGCGCTCGGCGTTGTTGATGATGTTCATGGTGTCCTCAGAAGTTCAACGGGATCGGGTCGCTCATGTGCAGGACCAGGAGCACCAGCGTCCACACCATCGCCGCGATGGCCAGGGTGGGAACCCACGTCCGCCGCATGAAGATGCCGACGAACACTAGGAACCAGAGCACGAACATCGAGAACATCACGGGTTCACCCTAGGGGCGAGGTCCGGGCCCGAGAGCGGCTATCGGGTGACATGGTCGTGAACGGATCGCGCGCCCGAATGCGGGTGAGGCCCTAGGCTCGCGGGCGGTACTGGAGGAGAGGCCCACCGTGAAGATCGTCATCCCCGCGGAGTCGCGCCCGGGTGAGAAGCGGGTAGCCATGGTGCCCTCCGTGGTGAAGAAGTTCACCGCCCTGGGCTTGGATGTCGTGGTCGAATCCGGTGCCGGCACCCAGGCCTTCGCGCCCGATGCGGTGTACATCGATGCGGGTGCCCGGGTGGCCGGAGGTGCCGACTTCGACGCGGAGTTGGGTTCGGCCGACGTCGTGGCATCCGTACGTCCCCTGGACCCGGATCGGGTTCGACGCATGCGCCGGGGTGCCGTGACCATCTCCTTCCTTTCTCCCGGATCGGACACCTCGACGATCGCCGCGATGCGCGACGCGGGTGTTACGGCGCTGTCCTTCGATGTTCTCCCGCGCATCTCGCGCGCGCAGAGCATGGACGCGCTGACCTCCCAGGCCCTGGTCACCGGGTACCGCGCTTCCCTGGTGGGTGCTGAGTTGTTGCCGAGTTTCTTCCCGCTCTTCATGACTGCCGCGGGCACGATCCAGCCCGCGAAGGTGCTGGTGCTCGGTGCGGGTGTCGCGGGTCTGCAGGCCATCGCAACTGCCAAGCGGCTCGGCGCGAAGGTATCCGCATACGACGTGCGACCCGCGAGTGCCGACGAAGTGAAGTCGATGGGCGCCACCTTCATCACCCTGGATCTCGAGGCCCTGGAGGGATCGGGTGGGTACGCGCGTGAGATGACCGAGGAGCGCGCCGCCCGGCAGCGGGAACTCCTCGCCCCGCACATCGCCGAGAGCGACGTCCTGATCACCACCGCGGCCGTGCCTGGACGCCGGGCTCCCCTTCTTGTCACCCGCGCGATGGTGGAGGGGATGAAGCCGGGATCCGTCGTCGTGGACCTCGCCAGTGAGACAGGTGGCAACGTCGAGGGATCGGTGGCCGGGGAGATCGTGCATGTGGGGCAGGTATCGGTGTGGGGTGGCAAGGACGTCGCCTCGGAGATGCCGGTGCATGCCTCGCAGCTCTACGCGATGAACGTGCTCGCGGTGCTCGGTCTTCTGGTGAAGGACGAGACCATCACGGTGGACCTGGAGGACGAGGTGCTCGACGGGTGCGCGGTCGTGTTCAACGGTGACATTCGCAACGAGGCGGCACGTGCCGCAGTGCAGGGAGGTGTCTGAGCATGGATGGCGTGGCGTTGCTGACCATCTTCATTCTGAGCATCTTCGTGGGATTCGAGGTGGTCTCCAAGGTCTCCACCGTCCTGCATACCCCGCTCATGTCCGGTGCCAACGCGATCCACGGCGTGGTGGTCATGGGCGCGATCATCGTCGCGGGTAAGGCGACGAACGCCCTCGAGTTGAGTATCGCCCTCGTCGCCGTGCTGCTCGGAGCGATCAACCTGGTCGGCGGGTTCGTCGTCACCGATCGCATGTTGGAGATGTTCAAGCCCAAGAAGCCCACCGGCAAAGAGGGTGGTGCGGCGTGAACGAGGTCCACACCGACCCGATCTGGGTCCAACTGGCGTATCTCGTCGCCGCGGTGCTGTTCATCATCGCGCTCAAGAGCATGTCCTCACCGCGCACCGCACGTTCGGGCGTCCTCATCGGCGCCACCGGCGCACTGCTCGCCACCGTGGTCCTGTTCTTCAGCGGTATCGAATTGCTCAACCTCGGGCTGATCCTCGGATTCCTTGCCGTCGGTTCGATCATCGGGTGGGTCGCGGCCCGCCGAGTCAAGATGACCGCAATGCCGCAGTTGGTCGCTCTCTTCAACGGTGTCGGTGGCGGCGCAGCGGCCCTGATCGCGGTCGTCGAGTACTTCGAGGTCGGATCGAGCGACCTGCTCTTGCTGATCTTCACCGTCGCGACGGTGATCGTCGGATCGATCGCCTTCAGCGGCTCCATCGTCACGTTCCTCAAGTTGCAGGAGTTGATGACCACCAGGCCGGTGATCATCCCGTTAGGCAAGTGGGTCACGATCCTGGTGGCGGTGGGCACGGTCGCCGCAGGTATCGGCCTCGTGGTGCAGCCGCAGGACTGGCTGCTGGTTCTGCTTCTCGTCCTCTCCCTGATCTTCGGTGTCCTGTTCGTTCTCCCCGTCGGTGGCGCGGACGTTCCGATCGTCATCTCCTTGCTCAATGCTTTGACCGGTTTGGCGGTGGCGGCGTCGGGCTATGTCCTGGACAACGTGCTGCTGCTCATCGCGGGCACGCTGGTGGGTGCCTCGGGCACGCTGCTCACCAACCTGATGGCCAAGGCGATGGGGCGCCCGCTCACCTCCACCCTGTTCGGCGCCTTCTCCGGCACGACAGCGGGCAGCACGTCTGCCGGCAGCGATCGCCCCGTTCGCTCGGCATCGCCGAACGACGTCGCGATCATGCTCGGTTTCGCATCCAAGGTGATCCTGGTGCCCGGCTACGGTCTGGCGGTCGCGCAAGCGCAGAGCACGCTGCGTGAACTCGCCGATCTGCTGACGGAGAAGGGCATCGAAGTCGATTACGCGATCCACCCCGTCGCGGGTCGCATGCCCGGCCATATGAACGTGTTGCTCGCCGAGGCGAACGTGCCCTACGAGCAGCTCAAGGAGATGGACGAGATCAACCCGGAGTTCTCCTCCACAGACGTCGTGCTCGTCGTCGGCGCCAATGACGTCGTGAATCCGGCCGCACGCACCGATAAGAGCGCCCCGATCTACGGAATGCCGATCCTGAACGTTGATCAAGCCCAGCAGGTGGTGTTTCTCAAGCGCTCGATGCGACCGGGATTCGCGGGAATCGAGAACGAGATCCTCTACGACCCGAAAACCACCCTGCTCTTCGGTGACGCGAAGGACTCGCTCACCAAGGTCGTCGCGGCCCTCAAGACCGTCTAGACGGATCCGTAGAGCCGATCACCGGCGTCGCCGAGACCCGGGACGATGTATCCCTTCTCATTGAGACGCTCGTCGAGGGCTGCGGTCACCACGGTCACCTTCGCGTCGGAGGATCCGTAGACCTCTTCCAGGCGCGCGAGACCCTCGGGTGCAGCGAGCAGGCAGATCGCCGTGACGTCCTTGGCTCCACGTTCGAGCAGGATGTTGATCGCGGCCACGAGGGTTCCGCCCGTGGCGAGCATCGGATCCAGGACGAAGACCTGACGGTTGTGCATGTCGTGCGGGAGGCGATCGGCGTAGATCGAGGCGCTCAGTGACTCCTCGTCGCGCACCAGCCCGAGGAAACCGACCTCGGCTGTCGGCATCAACTTCACCATGCCGTTGAGCATGCCCAGGCCGGCCCGCAGGATCGGCACCACGAGCGGCTTCGGCTCGGCCAACTCGACACCGGTCGTGGGCGAGACGGGGGTGACGATGTTTACCGGGTGGACGGTCAGATTGTCGGTCGCCTCATAGGCCAGCAGGGTCACCAATTCCTCGGCGAGGAGCCGGAAGGTCGCCGACGAGGTTTCCTCCCGACGCAGCCTGGTCAACTTGTGGGCGACGAGCGGGTGATCGACGACGAGCGTGCGCATGCCGGCAACAGTAGCCGCCCAGTGGCGACCGGGGGAGCCTTCATGCCACGATCACCCCGTGGCCGCACAAGCAGTGACTCCCGATGACGTCGACGTCAGCATGGTGTTCTATCGGGAGGAGGGCCAATGGAACGTGGCCGCCCTACCTGCGCGGGGGTCGACGACGATGGAAGGTGTGCTCGATGCGGTGCGCCGTTTCCCCGGTGAAGGCGGCGTCATGGGTGCGGTTGCCGTGGGAGACGAGTTCTTCGTGATCGTCCGCGAAGCGGGTCAAGGACGACGGCTCATGCTGAGTGACGGTGCGAGCACCCTCGACTGGAGTCTCGCGGACGAGGCCGCGGTGATGCTCGGCCTCGACGAGGATGAACCCGAGGAGTACGAACCGATCGGCGACCTGGGACTCCTTGAGGACTTCGGGGTGAGCGCCGACGACATCGTGGCCATCTGCCAGAACGAGGACCTCTACCCCGACGAGCAGTTGTCGGCGATTGCGTCGCGTCTGGGATGCGCAGATCAGTGGCAAACCGCGCTCGACGATGCCCGGTGACCCGCGACCACCACGCATTTATGGCGCGCGCGATCGAGTTGGCGCGCGAAGCGGCCTCCGAGGGTGATGTGCCGATCGGTGCCGTTGTCATCGACTCCGCGGGCGCAGTCATCGGTGAGGGCAGCAATCGTCGCGAACGTGACGGAGACCCCACCGCGCATGCGGAGATTCTTGCCCTTCGTGCCGCTGCCGCTGGTCGCGGTGATTGGCGACTCTCCGACTGCACTATGTACGTGACGCTGGAACCGTGCCCGATGTGTGCCGGTGCCTGCGCGATGTCGCGGCTGGGTGGGCTCGTGATCGGGGCGTGGAATGAGGAGTACGGCGCGGTGGGCTCGCGGTGGGACCTCGTTCGGGATCCCCGCCTTAGCCACAGCGTCGAGGTCGTGAGCGGTATCGACGCGGACGAATGTGGTGCGCTGGTGCGGGACTTCCTCGAGAGCCGCCGCTAACCCGCGCGGGTACAGTGACGGTGCCGAGGCCGGGGAGGTGCCATGACCGGGTTGCAGCCGCTGGCGCGACGTCGACGCGAACGCCCCCTGTGGTTGACGGTGATCCTCTTGATCGTGGCAATGGCCGTTGTCTTCGGATTGGGTTTCGGTGTCGCCACCCTCATCCGCGGGGACGCTCCCTCGGCCGCAACACCCACTACCTCACCGTCACCAACGCCGAGTCCCTGCGTAACGACGATGGTGACACCGGCGCAAGTCCTCCCGGTCAAGGACGATGTCGTCCTCAACGTCTACAACTCGACCAAGAAGAAGGGACTCGCTGCGCAGGTCGCCCTCGACTTCAAGCGCGAGGGCTTCCGGATCAACAAGATCGAGGACGACCCCGAAGAGGCTCGGATCCCGGGAGTCGCGGAGATTCGCTACGGCCCGAATGCGGCCGACGCCGCGAAGCTCGTCGAGTACTACCTCGCCGGAGCCACGATGGTGAAACTGGACCGTGCGAGCGATCGAGTAGATGTGGCCGTGGGTCGTGACTATACGCAACTTGCGGATGGTGGTGCGGTCGCTGCAGCACTGGCCACTCCGACTCCGCAACTCTCTGGTCCAGGGTGCCCGCAGGAGGAATAGGCATCATCCGAGGAGCCCCGGGCGGGGCTCGACGGATGCGTGGCGGTGGCGGTGGGATTTGAACCCACGGTGAGGTTGCCCCCACACGCGCTTTCGAGGCGCGCTCCTTTGGCCGCTCGGACACGCCACCGCGGGAGAGGGTACAGACGGGAAAACGAACGAGGGCGGCTAGGCCGCCCTCGTGACGCGGAGGATACGGGATTTGAACCCGTGAGGGGTTGCCCCCAACACGCTTTCCAAGCGTGCGCCCTAGGCCACTAGGCGAATCCTCCGCCGAGGAGGGTACCCATCAGCGCGTACAGTGGTGATCGACCCCTCGCGCGGTGTCACCTCGCTCAATCCCCCCAGGGCCGGAAGGCAGCAAGGGTAGGCGGGCTCTGATGGGTGCGCGAGGGGTCCCGTAATGCCAGCCGAAGTGCAGATCACGCATGTCGGAGCCAGCATTAGGGTGGCGGCTGTGTCCACGGCGCTGTATCGCACCTATCGGCCTTCGCGCCTCGATGACGTCGTCGGACAGGATCACATCGCGGGACCGTTACGCCGCGCACTGGAGAACGACCGCATCCACCATGCGTATTTGTTCTCGGGCCCACGCGGGTGCGGGAAGACATCGACTGCCCGCATCCTGGCCCGGTCACTGAACTGTGAATCAGGACCCACTCCGGATCCGTGTGGCACCTGCCGCAGTTGCGTGGAGTTGGCTGCTGAAGGACCAGGGTCGATCGACGTCATCGAACTCGACGCGGCAAGCCACGGCAGCGTGGAAGACACGCGCCTGCTGCGGGAACGCGCCGTCTTCGCCCCCGTGTCCTCGCGCTACAAGATCTACATCATCGACGAAGCCCACATGATCTCCACGCAGGGATTCAACGCGCTGCTCAAGCTCGTCGAGGAGCCGCCGGAGCACGTGCGCTTCATCTTCGCGACAACCGAAGCGGAGAAAGTCATCCCGACGATCCGGTCGCGCACGCATAACTACTCCTTCCGGCTTGTCCCCGCGAAAGTCCTTCAGGAGCATCTAGCCTGGATCTGCGCGCAGGAAGGAATCGACGCGGAACCTGCGGCGCTCGCTCTCGTCGCGCGTGCGGGTGGTGGAAGTGTGCGCGATTCCCTCTCGCTTCTCGGTCAGGTGATCGCGGGCGCTGGGCCCGCGGGTGTGACGTACGCGGATGCCGTCGTGCAGTTGGGCATGACCGACTCCGCACTCCTCGACGACGTCGTCGATGCCCTTGCGGCACACGACGGCGCACAACTCCTCCGCGTGATCGACCGGGTGATCGACGCCGGCCACGATCCGCGCCGGTTCACCGGTGACCTGCTCGAGCGCCTGCGGGATCTCATCGTCCTGCAGAACATCCCCGAGGCGGCAGAGTCCGGGTTGATCGATGCGGCGGAAGACCAGATTGCTCGGGAAGCGGCCCAGGCCCAGGCCATGAGTGCCGCGGGCTTGAGTCGCGCCGCAGACATCGTGAGCACCACCCTGGGCACACTCAAGGGCGCCTCGTCGCCGCGTCTGCAGCTCGAACTCATGGCGGCACGTCTGGTGATTCCGGCCGCGGACGAGTCTCCGAGTGGACTGCGGGCACGTATCGATCAACTGGAGAAGGCGATGACGGCGGGTGTTGTCGCGACACCTGCCCCTGCCCCCGCACGGGCTCCGACACCTCCGCCGAAACTGTCGGATGTTGCACCATCAACCTCCACCACGAAGGCGCCCGGGAAGAAGGCCCCCGCTCCTGAACCTGAGCAGGAGGCACCAGCGGTGAAGGCTGCGTCGAAGGAGATGAGTGTCGCCGACTTCGTGACGATGTGGCCTGCGATCCTCGATGCGCTCAAGGGTTATAGCCGGGTCGCGTGGATGGCGTTCGCGGACTCGCGCCCGGTCTCGGTGTCCAATGGCGTTCTCGCTGTGGGCGTGGACAACCCAGGGAAGATCAACAACGCGCGCGCCAGTGGCCATGACGAGCGCCTACGGCACTCCATCATCGACGTGATGCGCGCGGACGTCACGGTCGATGTCGTGCTGGTTCCGGATGTCGTCGGCGTCAGGGGCGCTGCGGGGGGAGATGAGGAACCGGACGTGCCGAGCCGCGATGACGCCACCGTCGATGAGGCAACTGGCGTGGACCTCGCGATGCAGGAGTTGGGCGCCACGGCGATCGGTGAGATCGAGCACTGATGTACGACGGCGCGGTCCAGGATCTGATCGACGAACTCGGACGTCTGCCGGGCGTGGGCCCGAAGAGTGCGCAACGAATCGCCTTCCACATCCTGTCCGCGGATCCGGCGGATGTGGAGGCTCTCGCCACTGCTCTGCGCACCGTCAAGGAGAAGGTGCACTTCTGTGCGATCTGCGGGAACATCGCGGAGTCAGACACCTGCCGAGTCTGTGCAGATCCCAGGCGGGATACAGCGATCATCTGCGTCGTCGAGGAACCCAAGGACGTCATCGCGATCGAGAAGACCCGCGAGTTTCGTGGTCGGTATCACGTTCTCGGGGGATCCATCAATCCGATTGAGGGCGTGGGGCCGGATGACCTACGGATCCGCGAGTTGATGCAGCGGCTCTCGGACTCCACCATCGCCGAGGTGATCCTCGCAACGGACCCGAACCTTGAGGGTGAGGCGACGGCCACCTACCTGGCGCGCACCATCGCACCACTCGGCATCGCGGTTTCCCGGCTTGCCAGCGGACTCCCCGTGGGTGGCGACCTGGAATACGCCGACGAAGTGACACTCGGCAGGGCGTTTCAGGGACGTCGTCGGCTCGACTAGCACCGGGAGCGCAAATCCCATGCGCGGATAGACTTTCGGCTTGTGTCTCTGATCGTCCAGAAGTACGGCGGGTCCTCCGTTGCCGACGCCGCGAGCGTCAAGCGGGTGGCCCGACGCATCGTGGACACCAAGAAGGCCGGGCACGATGTGGTGGTCGTGGTCTCCGCCATGGGGGACACCACCGACGAGTTGTTGGACTTGGCCGAACAGGTCTCACCACTGCCGCCACCGCGTGAGTTGGACATGCTGCTCACCGCGGGCGAGCGCATCTCTATGGCCCTGTTGGCGATGGCGATCCATGATCTCGGTGCGGAAGCGCGCTCCTACACGGGCTCGCAGGCGGGTCTCATCACCGATTCCGCGCACGGTGCCGCGCGGATCATCGACGTGTCGCCGGGTCGGATCACCGAAGCCCTTGAGCAGGGTGCGATCCCGATCGTCGCCGGGTTCCAGGGCGTGGCGCAGGACACCAAGGACGTCACCACCCTTGGTCGCGGCGGATCGGACACGACCGCCGTCGCGCTCGCAGCAGCCATGGGCGCCGACGTGTGCGAGATCTACACGGACGTCGACGGTGTCTTTTCTGCCGATCCGCGTGTGGTGCCCAAGGCACGGCAGGTGCCCTTCATCACCTACGAGGAGATGCTCGAGCTCGCCGCAGTGGGCGCGAAGGTCCTCCACCTGCGTTGCGTGGAGTACGCCCGACGGTTCAGTCTCCCGATCCATGTGCGCTCGTCGTTCTCGACGAAGGAGGGCACCTGGGTCATGTCCCCCGACGCAATCACCGCAGCAATCGCAGAAGGAAGAGCCATGGAACAACCGATCATCTCCGGCGTCGCCGCGGATATCAACGATGCCAAGATCACCGTCGTGGGTGTCCCGGACAAGCCGGGCGAGGCCGCCGCGATCTTCCGTGCTCTCGCGAACGCCAAGATCAACGTCGACATGATCGTGCAGAACGTGTCCGCTGCAGCCACCGGACGCACGGACGTGACGTTCACGTGCCCACAAGGATCGGCGCAACAGGCGATGGATGCCCTTCAGTCGAACTCCGGTGACATCGGTTTCGAGGCCCTCAACGTGGATGATCAGATCGCGAAGATCTCCCTGGTCGGGGCCGGTATGCGCTCCCACCCAGGTGTCAGCGCCACGTTCTTCAGCGCCTTGGCGGACGCGAGTGTGAACGTCGAGATGATCTCGACGTCCGAGATCCGCATCTCCATCGTCACCCGCGTCGATGATGCGCAGCGCGCGGTGCAGGCCATCCACTCCGCATTCGGTCTCGATGCGGACGGTGAAGCGGTCGTTTACGCGGGTACGGGCCGATGAGTCGTCCCCTCAACATCGCGGTGGTGGGGGCCACCGGGCAGGTTGGCGGCGTCATGCGCTCCCTGCTCGCGGAACGGGATCTGCCCATCGCCACCATGCGCTACATCGCCTCCGCGCGCTCTGCGGGCAGCACGCTCCCATGGCGAGGTACCGATGTGGTCGTTGAGGACATCGGCACCGCCGACCTTTCGGGCATCGACATCGCGCTGTTCTCCGCCGGCGGTAGCACGTCGAAGGAGTGGGCCCCGAAGTTCGCTGCTGCGGGTGCGGTTGTGATCGACAATTCCTCCGCCTGGCGCATGGATCCCGAGGTGCCTCTCGTGGTCAGCGAGGTCAACCCGGGAGCCATCGACGTGATGCGCAAGGGGATCATCGCGAATCCGAACTGCACCACCATGGCTGCGATGCCCGTCCTGATGCCCCTGCACAAGGCCGCGGGTCTCCAGCGCCTGGTGGTCAGTAGTTACCAGGCGGTCTCCGGCTCGGGTCTGGCGGGCGTCGAGGAATTGGCCAGCCAGGTGCGTGCCGTGATCGAGCAGCCCATTGAGCAACTCACCTACACCGGTTCCGCGGTGGACTTCCCGGCCCCCACGAAGTACGTCCGGCCGATCGCATTCGATGTGGTGCCCCTCGCGGGCAGCATCGCCGGTGATGGGTCGCTGGAAACCGACGAGGAGCAGAAACTCCGCAACGAGAGTCGCAAGATCCTGGGCATCCCGGATCTGCGCGTGTCGGGCACCTGCGTGCGCGTCCCCGTGTTCACCGGCCACTCCTTGGCGATCAATGCGGAGTTCGCGTCCGCCCTCACACCCGAGCAGGCGACCACGATCCTGGAATCAGCACCGGGCGTGGTGATCACCGATGTACCGACGCCGTTGCAGGCCGCGGGCGCGGACCCATCCTTCGTGGGACGGATACGTCAGGACTCGTCCGTCGAGGGCAATCGCGGGCTCGCGATGTTCGTCAGCGGGGACAACCTGCGCAAGGGTGCGGCTCTCAACGCCGTGCAAATCGCCGAACTGGTTGCCGCGAATCTCTAGTAGCCGAATTCGGCGTAATCCCGCGAGTAGATGTCGCGGACCTGTGCCCGCGTGACGTCGTCGAAGTAGTCGTTCACCTTGGTCGATGCACCTGTGGAGTTCCGGCAGTAGAAGGACTCGGCGAGGTCTGGTGTGCGGGTTAACTCGGCCACCCGCGGCCAGGATGCATCCAGGTCTTCGAGGTGGATCACCTCGTCGTAGGGAACGATGCCCAGGCCGATGTGGTCTGCCTGGCGTCGCCAGTGCGGATCCTGGTCCCGTGAGTCCTGCGCACCGATGACATCCAGGAACGCGCCCAGCGAGACATCCTCCGCTGCTGGACGTCGTCCGGTGGTCGCTTCGATCTGATCGAGGATCGGTCCGCTCTGCCGGAGCCCCTGCTGCATCTTCTCCAGGTAGCCGCTGAGCACACGGGAGGCCGGGTCGCGCACCACCGTGAATCGGTGGAATGCAGAGGAGGTGAACACCTCTTCTAGTAGGTCTACGGGAAGTTGGTAGGGGCGCACGTGTGCTCCGGACTTCATTCCGTTGTGGGGGGCGTCCTGGAACCTCTGGGCATGCGTGGGGTTCATCCGGGCGCCCTCGAGTGCACCGAGGGTCGCCTTCATGGTTCCGCAGCCCGCCTTCGGAACCTCCACGTACACGTACGTGTTCACCAGGGAGATGTGGGTGTGGAAGTTGACCGACCGCCACCCCATCGACGAGACGTACTCGCGGGTGACCGGACCGAGATCCGCCTTCGAGGGGCGCCGATCCGGGATCGTCACGGTGTCTCCCTCACATCACTACAGCAGTCGAGTTCTCGACTGTCTGCTGAGTCGGGGTGGCGGGATTCGAACCCACGACCTCTTCGTCCCGAACGAAGCGCGCTACCAAGCTGCGCCACACCCCGAGTCGCCGTGCTGGCGAGCCTGGGGAGTCTAGCCGACGAACACGCGGCTAGTTTTCGGTGTACCGGTCTGGCCTATGGGGATCATCCAGGCACCCGAAAGTATGTGTGCGCCAGCACCCAGTCGACTATGACCCGTCGTAAGCGAGCTCAGACATGAGCTCCCGAACCCCGATCGCCTCGACCGCCGATGTCAGCGAGAAGCGTTCCTCGCCCGGGTAGACCACGAAGGACCGCCGGGGTTTGAGATCTTCCAGGGCTGTTCGGAAGCCTCGGCTCATCGTTGGCGCGCTCGACCGCTTGATTTCAATAACCGTGTCCACCCGGCCTCCGCGCTCGATGACCACATCGGCCTCGGCGCCGGCCTGCGTTCGGTAGTACATGAGCGACCCGGTGTCCTGGCTCGACGCAACTTGCTCGATGACCCAACCTTCGAATGATCCACCCACGACGGGGTGTCCCAGGAGGGCGTCGAGAGTGGGCAGGTCGAGTAGCGCATGAACAAGGCCGCTATCGCGGACATAGACTTTTGGGGAGCGCACCAATCGCTTGCCGACGTTGCCGGACCACGGTGGCAGAAGGCGGACAAGATGAAGATCCTCGAGAAGATCGAGATACCGCGAGACTGCGTTACCCGATACGCCGAGCGATTGAGCCAGCCGGCTTCGATTGAGCATGCCGCCTTGCATATGCGCGAGCATGACCCAGAGGCGTTCAATCGTTTTCGCGGGCAATCGAGGACCGAACATTGGCACTTCACGGACGAGATACGACTCAATCAAGTCTTGACGCCAACGCAAACTCGCGGCGTCCGAGTCTCCCATGAGGGAATCAGGAAATCCGCCGCGTAGCCACAGCGACTCAAGGTCCGCGAACTCTTTTGCACTCACGCCGGTCAGTTCGCGAACCCGAATCCGACCCGCCAGAGTTTCCCCCGACCGTTCGATGAGGTCGAGCCCCGCCGATCCCAGGAGGAGCGCGTGTCCTCCGCGCTCGCCAGCGGCTCTCCGGTCATCGACCACGCCTCGCAGGATCGGGAACAGGTCCGGCACGCGATGGACCTCGTCGATCACGGTCAACTGGCCGGCGCGGCCACGAAGGTAGGCGTCGGGATCAGACAGTCTGGCCCTGTCGGCGGGTCTCTCCATGTCGAGGTAGGCCGCTGAGGGGTCAAGGGTGCGCGCCAGCGTGGTTTTCCCGATTTGCCGAGGTCCGACGAGGACCACGACCGGGACCTCGCGGAGGTCATCCGTGATGGTGGCTGCGAGCGAACGGGGGATCATACTTGAAATTTACACGTCAGACGTAAGATTTACAAGGTTAAACCCCATGCGGGCGTAGGTGTCGTCCGGACGTGAGCGTGAGCAGAGTCGCTTCGGGTGGACATGCGAACCGGAATGGCGCGTACGGACTCGTTCCCAAGCCCGCGGAGACATGGAGCGCGCTATCGCCATGCGAGGAGAGCCCACGGGCGCGCTTGGTGTCCAAATCACAGTTCGTGACGAGGGCGCCGTATCCGGGAACCCGCAATTGGCCGCCGTGCGTGTGGCCGGCGACGATCAGGTCCGCGCCGTCCGCAGCCATCGGGTCGAGCACGCGGAGGTACGGGGCGTGCGTCACCGCGAGGGCGAGATCCGCGTCCTCGGCGAAGGCGCCGGCGACCTGGGAGTAGTCGTCGCGCCCGATGTGCGGGTCATCGACACCGCGCACGTCGATCTCGCGACCGTCGGCCTTCAGTGTTGAACGCGTGTTCGACAGGTCGATCCACCCGGCGTCCGTGAGTCCTCCCACGAGGTCGGTCCAGGGCAACATGGGGCGTCGCGGTTCAAGTTGCGATGGGCCGGAGAGGTACTTCACCGGGTTGATCGGCCTCGGGCCGAAGTAGTCGTTGCTGCCCAGGACGAAGGCCCCGGGGATGTCGAAGAGCGGCTCGAGGGTGCGCAGGACGTCGGGGATCGCCTCGGCGTGGGACAGGAAGTCACCTGTGACCACGACGACGTCGGGACGCAACTCGAGCAGCGATCGAACCCACCTTTGCTTGCGATGTTGCCCCGGAACGAGGTGGAGATCTGAGAGGTGCAGCATGCGCAGCGGAGGTTGTCCCTCGCGTAGCGCGGGCACCGTGGCCCGTCGAAGCGTGAAGTTCTGCGCCTCCCAGCGCGCGTAGGCCAGGCCCGCGACACCTGCGGCCAGGACGGCTGCGGAGGTCAGAACGGTCCGGCGCATCCGCCTAGTCTCCCATGCGCTGCCAGGATGTACCCATGACGAGCATGAAGGACCGCATCCAGGCTGATCTGACCACCGCCATGAAGGCCCGTGACGAGGTGTCCTCGAGCACTTTGCGGATGGTGCTGACCGCCATCACCAACGAGGAAGTCTCGGGAAAGTCGGCGCGAGTCCTCACCGATGAGGATGTGGTGACGGTGCTCGGCCGCGAAGCCAAGAAGCGCAAGGAGGCTGCGGAGGCCTACGACGCCGCGCAACGTCCGGAGTTGGCCGCGCGTGAGCGTGCCGAGTTGGCGGTCATCGACGGTTACCTCCCCGAGCAGTTGAGCGAGAACGAGGTGCGCGCCATCGTCGATGCGGCGGTGGCCCAGGTCGCGGCGACCGGTGCTTCGGGAGGCGCGGCGATGGGCCAGGTCATGAAGATCGTGCAACCGCAGGTAAAGGGGAAAGCCGACGGCGGACAGGTGGCCGCCTTGGTCAAGTCCGCGTTGGGAATGTGACGAACTCCTAGCCCTGCGGGCGGGGAGCGTTGGTATCAACCGCGCCCGGACTCGGTCCACTCGCGGCGACCGTCAACGTGATCACGGTGCCGTAGGGCAGCAGGGTGTTCAGGTCACTTGACTGGGCGATGACTGTGCCCGGCTCGAGATTCGGCGCATCGGCGGTCACGGATGTCACCTGGAAACCCGCCTTGTTCATCAATGTGGTGGCATCCTGCAATGGCGCCCCGCGCACCTCGGGGACCACGCTGATGCCGCTGCCGACGATGACCGTCACCTGTGTGCCCGGCGCCGATCGCGTTCCGGGCGCAGGAGACTGGCCGATCACCTGGCCTGCGGCGCCCGGACCATCCGCCGGAGTCACCGCGCCCAGCACGAAGCCACCCTCGGTCAGGGCGGCCTGGATCTCCTCGGGGGTGAGCAACCCGGAGAGATCGGGCACCTTCGGGGTCGTGGTGAGTGACGTCACCTGATCCGTCTCGAGGGAGAACCGCAACACGGGCTTGGACCCGAGGGCGGTCTCCATCGACTGCTTCCAGATCGGTCCCGGCAGGCTGCCACCGAACACCTGACGGTAGTAGGTGCCGTTGATCGTGATGTCCTTCATCGGGTACGCGAAACCCCCTCGCGGATCACCCACCCAGACAGCAGCCGCGAGTTGCGGTGTGTAACCGGCGAACCAGACCGCGGCGGATTCGTTCGTGGTACCGGTCTTGCCCGCGGCAGGTCGATCACCCAACGACATGCGGGCACCTGTCCGACCACCGAGCGGCCCGTCGACCACACCGACGAGAAGCTCGGTCACTGAATCGGCAACGGGGCGCGGAACCACCTGACGGCACCCGGCGGAGGGAACAGGAAGGGACGTCCCAGCGCGGTCGATGAGATCGATGATCGCGATCGGTGCGCAGTACTGCCCGTGCGCGGCGAACGTGGCGTATCCATTCGCCATCTCCAGAGGTGTGACCTCTACCGACCCAAGCGTGAGTGAGGGGACTCGGCTTAGCGGTTCCCCATTCCCTCGATACACGCCCACTGACTCCGCCATGTCCGCGACTGAGCAGATCCCGGCCCTCTCCTCGATCGCCATGAAGTAGGTGTTGGTGGAGTAGGCGGTGGCCTGCGCCATGTTGAGCGTTCCCGACGTCGTGCTGTTGTTCACGGTGACCGGCGGGAAGATCGCACCGGTCTCGCAATTCACGAAATTCGTGAAGGTGTTCGGACTCGGCGAGGGGATGGCCTCGTAGGGGGAGATGCCCGCATTCAAGGCTGCAGCCAGAGTGAAGATCTTGAATGTCGAGCCAGCCTGCATGCCGATGGTGCCACCCATGGCCTGGCCGACGTTGTAGTTGTAGGCGGTCTTTCCGACCCCCGTGGTTCCCCATTCGCGGTTCTGCGTCATCGCGATGATCCGACCGGTGCCCGGTTCGATCATGGTGATTGCTGCGGCTTTCCGACTGGGGTCATCGATGGGGATGAAGGAGTTCACGGCTTCTGTGGCACCCCGCTGCGCGACGGGGTCGAGGGTGGTGCGAATCGTGTATCCACCGCGACGCAGGAATGCCTCTCGTTCCTCGGCGGTTGCACCGAAGACCGGATCTGTCCTGATCGTCTGGAGGACGTAATCGCAGAAGAAGGGGGCGTAGGAAGACGTGCAGCCGTTCGAGACGGCACGCGGGTTCAGGGTCTCCTGGATCGGGATCTCCTTGAGTCGAGCCGCCTCATCCGGAGCGAGGTACCCCTGAATGGCCATGCGGTTCAGGACGACGTTGCGTCGCTCCTGGCTGCGTTCCGGATTGCGCAAGGGGTCGTATGTAGTGGGTTGTTTCACGATCCCCGCGAGGGTTGCCGCTTCCACCGGTGTGAGCTCCGCCGCCGCCTTATCGAAATACCGACGAGCGGCAGCTTCAACGCCGTAGGCACCCGATCCGAAGTAGGCGATGTTGAGGTAGCGGGCGAGGATGTCCTGCTTCGTGTAGCGCTTCTCGAGGGCGATGGCGAAGCGCACCTCACGGATCTTGCGCGCGGTGTTGTCCCCGCGCGCGGCCTCGAGTTCATCGGAGTTCGTGGCTTGGTTGACGAGCACGTTCTTGACGTATTGCATCGTCAGGGTCGATGCGCCTTCCTGAATGCCGCCTGCGGATGTGTTCCGGGCAAGTGCGCGAGCGATACCTCGGACATCGACGCCGTTGTGATCGAGGAACCGTGAATCCTCGATGGCGATGATCGCCTGCCGCATCGCCGGCGAAATGCTCTCGAACGGGACCTCGATGCGGTTCTGGTAGAAGAGTTGGGCGATCAGCGAACCATCGGAGGCCAGGATCACCGTGCGCTCCGGCAGGGGTGGCTCGGCCAGGGTTGCCGGCAGGGTCTCGAACTGGCGTACGGCGTCGCGGGTGAGGACACCGGCGCCCCCCGCGATCGGGAGCAGCATCAGGCCGAGGATGACCCCGGCCACAACCGAGCCCAGGGCCAGGACCAGGACCCGGCCCAGCAGGGTCGCTGGGGTCGCTCGCACTCTCATCAGACTCCAGCGTAGGCAGCAGGGTTCCTGGGCGCGGGGAGGCCGAGGGGGCCGCGGGTGGCACTGACGGCAGGGACCGGGCGGGCCCGCGTGTCCGCTGTCCCGGGGGTTCCTGGGAAACGCGGGAAACACGGGACGGGTGAGACGAAAGTGTTATCAACCGGACTATTGACCCCCCTATCGTCGGGCGGCCATAGTTCATCCACCTCCGGGGTGCAGCCGGGGTGGGGAGGGACACCGTGCTCGATAGCGACTGGGCGGCCCACGCGGCGTGCCGCACCTGTGATCCCGATGCCCTGTTCGTGCAAGGTGCCGCGCAGAACCGCGCCAAGGCGATCTGCGTCGGCTGTTCCGTCCGCACCGAGTGCCTCGCGGATGCCCTCGATAATCGCGTCGAGTTCGGGGTGTGGGGCGGCATGACCGAGCGCGAGCGTCGCGCTCTCCTGCGCCGTCGACCGAACGTCACGTCATGGCGCAATCTCCTGCAGACCGCGCAAAGCGAATACGACGGTCAGATCATCCTGACCTCACGCGAGCGGGCGAGCTAGAACAACTCACCGATCCGCCGGAGACCGGCGAGGTCGTGCACATCTTCGGGAAGTGCCGGAACGCGTGCGATCGCGACCAGCGGGTGCGCCGCGGTGAAACGACCGATCACATGCTCCTGGCGAGCGGCCGTCTGAATGCGCGCGGCGTGCTCGCGCAGCAATGCCGCCGTGATGCGGCCCTCCTCCGAGGATGCTGCGCCACTCGCCTCGAGCTCCCGGGCTGCAGCCGTCGCCTGATCCGCCCCTAGAAGGGGTGAGACCTCTTGCACACGATTGACCACGAGCCCGGCTAAGGGCATGTCATCGGTGCGGAGACGCTCGACGAAATACGCGGCCTCCCGCAGGGCGTCCGGTTCCGGAGTCGCCACCACCACGAAGGCGGTTCCCCGCTCCTTCAGCAGTGCATATGTGGCATCGGCACGTTCACGGAAGCCCCCGAACGTGGTGTCGATGGCCGCGACGAAGGTGCCGACATCCGCGAGTACTTGCGCGCCGAGCACTTTGCTCAAGACGTTCGTAAAAATGCCAAAACCCATCGCTGCCAACCGGCCCAGACTGCGACCGGCTCCACGCGCCGGTGCGGTCAGGATGCGGATGAAGCGCCCATCGAGGAAGGTTCCGAGACGCTTCGGTGCATCGAGGAAGTCGAGTGCATTACGCGACGGCGGGGTGTCGACGATGATCAGATCCCAGGTGCCATCCGCATCCGATTGACTCCGAAGTTGACCTAGTTTCTCCATCGCCATGTATTCCTGCGTTCCGGCGAAGGACGAGGACAGTGCTTGATAGAACGGATTCGCCAGGATCTGTGCTGCTCGTTCAGGATCGGCATGACCCTCGACAACCTCGTCGAAAGTCCTCTTCATATCCAGCATCATCGCGTCGAGGGTTCCGTGGATGACCCCGGAGACGGGGCGCGGTGAGTTATCCAGACGTGACAGGCCCATCGCCTGGGCGAGGCGCTTCGCAGGATCGATGGTGAGAACGCAGACCCGACGTCCACGTTCGGCGGCACGCACCCCGAGGGCTGCTGCCGTCGTGGTCTTCCCGACGCCACCGGAGCCGGTGCACACGATCGTGTGGATAAGGGGATCATCGATAAGTGCATCGAGGTCGAAGTCGCTCACGACACACCTCGGAGGTGGGCCGCGAGGGTGAAGAGTCCACCGAGATCCACTCCACCACGGAGGAGCGGCAACTCGAGAACGGGGAGCCCCGTTGTCGCCAGACGATCCCGCTCGGTGTCTTCGAGGGTGAGCCGCTGGGCCAGATCTCGCGCCTCATCGACGAGAAGGGCGGCCACCGCGTCGGTGTCCCGGATGATCCCGGCGCTGCGCAGTTGGTCGGCGATCGCCAATCCCGATGAGGCGCGCATCAGGTCGTCCTCGTCCAGGGAACTGCGACGCACCATGTTGACGAGGATCGCGCCGAGGGGCAGATGCGCTTCGCGAAGTTCCTGGATGCCATCCAAGGTCTCCTGGACGGGCATCTCCTCCAACAGTGTGACCAGATGCACGGCGGTGCGCGGTGAGGCGATCACGCTCATCACGAGTTCAGCGTGATTGTGGATCGGGCCCATGCGTGCAAGTCCGGAGACCTCGGTGTTCACGTTCAGGAATGCAGTGATCCGGCCCGTGGGTGGGGCGTCGAGCACCACTGCGTCGTAGCCGTGCCCCTTGTCCTTTCGGCGCACGACCTCGATGGCCTTTCCGGTGAGGAGAACGTCGCGTAGACCGGGTGCGATGGTGGTGGCAAAGTCGATTGCGCCCATCTTGCGTAGCGCACTTCCTGCGCGACGAAGGTTGTAGAAGATCTCGAGGTAGTCCAGCAGCGCATCCTCAGGGTCGACCGCGAGTGCCCAGACTTCGCCGCCCTCGGGGGCCACAGCCACGCGGGTCTCGGCGTGGGGGAGGGGAGGGACGTCGAAGAGCTGCGCGATTCCCTGTCTGCCTTCGACCTCCATCAGCAGGGTGCGCCTGCCCTCAGCCGCGAGGGCGAGAGCCAATGCTGCAGCGACCGTCGTCTTACCTGTTCCGCCCTTGCCACTCACGACATGCAGGTCGGCCGGGGGCACAGTCACCTGAGCACAGTAGACGGCCACGGACGTCGGTTCTCGATCGCTACTGTGGTGGCATGACTCGCTGGGAATACGCAACCGTGCCACTGCTCATCCACGCCACCAAGCAGATCCTCGACACCTGGGGTCAGGATGGCTGGGAACTCGTCCAGGTGGTCCCCGGGCCCAACCCGGAGAACATGGTCGCCTACCTCAAGCGGCCGGTGGGCTGATGTCCTCCGTCGAAGAGCGCCTCGCCCACGAGGGGTTCACCATCCCGACGGTTGCGACCCCGCTGGCTTCGTACACGCCCGCGCTCCGCACCGGGAACTACGTCTACGTCTCCGGTCAACTGCCGTTCGTGAACGGGGAGCTTCCGCGTCACGGCAAGGTGGGCACCGATCTGACGGCGGAGGAGGCGGCCGACCTCGCCCAGATCTCGGCACTCAATGCCATCGCGGCGGTTCGTAGTGTCATCGACGATCTCGACAAGGTCGTGCGCGTCGTGAAGGTTGTGGGTTTCGTCGCCAGCGCCGATCACTTCACCGCTCAGCCGCTCGTCATCAACGGGGCAAGCAACCTGCTCGTCCTCGCCTTCGGCGAAGGTGGGGTGCACGCTCGCTCCGCTGTGGGTGTGGTGTCGCTGCCCCTCGACGCACCCGTCGAGGTCGAGATGATCGTCGAAGTAGTCGACTGATTCGTGGATCTGCGTAGCCGGTTGACCTCGATCGCGCGGGGCGACGGCGCGTGGACACCCCCGGAACCGCTGCCGGCGGCAACGATCGTGCTGTCCCGCGGTGACGAGGTGCTGATGATGCGCCGCGTCGAGACGATGGCGTTTGCGCCTCGGATGTACGTCTTCCCTGGTGGTCGACTCGAGCAGATCGATCGCGCTGCCGAGGATCCCTACCGGGCCTGTGCCCTCCGCGAGGCTCGGGAAGAAGTGGGTATCGAGGTACGTGGCGACGCCCGACTCATTGATCACTGGATCACCCCGGAATTCGAGTCATGCCGCTTCGACGTGCGCTTCTTCCACGCGGAGGTGTCCGAGCCGGGGGAACTCGTGACCACGGAAGCGGACGAGGTGGTGTGGCTGACGCCGGCGCATGCACGCGCTGAGCACGATCGGGGGCGACTTCCCATGTTGCGCCCGACAGTCGAAGTCCTCGCTCTAATGGAACGACTCACCTCCGGCGAACCCGTGCCGTCGATTACGCCGAAACTCCCGCGCCCGCGTGATGTCGAGGGGGTGCTGATCTGGGACATCGTGCACGCGGATACCGGTGCCGTGCTCGCCCGCGACATAGTCGGCCCCGGCTATGCGGAGGTCGAGGGGGTGGCGGTCCGATGAGCGGCAGGGTCCTCCCGGGCCCCGATGCACAGTGGACGGGCGGCAGCGCGCGCGCGTACGCCCACTGCGTGCTCGCCCCCAATCCATCGCCATGGACCCTCGAAGGGACCAACACCTGGATCGTCGGGGAAGCTGGCGTGTGCGTCGTGGTGGATCCGGGCCCGGAGAACTCGGATCACCATGCGTCAATGCTCGCCGCATGCGAGCAACGTGCCGAGACTCCGCGCATGATCCTGCTAACCCACGGTCACATCGATCACTCGGAGAGCGCCCGCACTCTGGCAGAACGTCTCGGCGTACCGGTGCGAGCGTGGGATCCGCGCTTCTCCTTCGATCCCGCCCACGCGCGGAATCCGGAGGTACTAAGTCACGGTGAGGTCTTCGACATCGGGGGCCGTGGCGTCTCCGTGCTCGCAACGCCAGGACACAGTTCCGACAGCGTGTGCCTGGTCGTGGGTGACTGTGTTCTCACCGGCGACACCGTTCTCGGCCGGGGAACCACAGTCGTCGCCTATCCGGACGGCGACCTCGGTGCGTACCTCGCGAGCCTCGAGGCACTACGGACCTTCTGCGCCGACAACGGTGTTGCCTCACTCCTCCCCGGCCACGGACCCGTGCTCGATGACCCGGTCGGAGTCGTGACCGCGTATCAGGATCATCGGGCCATGCGTCTTGCGCAGGTGCACGCCGTGTGGTCCGACGGCGCCGATGTCGAGGAGATCGTCGACATCGTCTACGCGGATGTTCCCGATGCCGTGCGCGCCGCGGCGGTCTTGACGGTGCGCGCGCAGGTGGCGTACTTAGCGCGCTCTGCGCCGTAGACGCTCGACATCGAGAATCACGACCTGGCGCGACTCGAGTCGGACCCACCCGCGCTGGGTGAAGTCCGCGAGGGCTTTGTTCACCGTCTCGCGCGAGGCACCGACGAGTTGCGCGATCTCCTCCTGAGTCATGTCATGGGTGACCAGCAGACCCTCGGGAGTGACGGTGCCGAATTTCTCTCCGAGATCCATGAGTGCTTTCGCAACACGGCCGGGGACGTCGGAGAAAACGAGATCGGCCATCGCCTCGTTGGTGCGTCGGATACGCCGGGCCAACGCCTGCAGCAGAGCGGCTGCGACCTCAGGGCGTCCGGCGAGCCATGGCATCAACTGTTCGTTGCTCAACTCGAGGACGGAGGCGTCGGTCAATGCGGTGGCGGTTGCGGCGCGCTTACCCGGATCGAACAAACTCAACTCACCGAACATCTCACCGGGTCCGAGAACCGCCATCAGGGATTCGCGGCCGTCGGGGGAGGAGTGTCCGAGCTTCACCTTCCCATCGAGGATGACGTAGAGCCGGTCACCGGGTTCACCCTCTTCGAAGAGTGTTTGACCCTTGAGGACATGTTTCTCGACCAGGGTCTCGCGCAGTGCGCGCGCACCCTCGTCGTCGAGTGCAGCGAAGAGCGGGCTTGCGCTCAACACTCCATCCATGTTTCCTCCCTCAGCCCGATTGTTGCCTATGACGACGTGCGGGTCCATGGGGGGTCGGACGTACCCTGGGGGGATGCGCCCGTGGATTCCACTGCTATTCACCGTGGCGTTGACCGGATGTGCGCAGGCGAGCGACGCCGCCGGGGTGCGTGTCAGCGAGTCGCCTCCGGCAATGGCCGACGTGACCATGACGAGGGGCGACGTGGTCGCGGATCTGGCCGCCGAATTGAACCTCGAGCCATGTCCACTCGCGACAGAGCCCGGTGCGCCGACAGTGCCGGGACTCCCCGACGAGGAGTTCCCCTGTCTGGGCGGTGGGCCCGCCGTGAATCTCGCCGCGCTGCGGGGGACGCCGCTCGTGGTGAACGTCTGGGCGTCGTGGTGTCCGCCCTGCGTCGATGAGATGCCGATTCTCGCCGCGGGAGACGAGAAGTACGCCGACATCCAATTCCTCGGCGTGACCATCCAGGACGATCCGGTCAAGTCCCTCGAACTCCTCAAGGACGTCGGAGTGCGCTTCCCCTCGGTGGTCGATCCAGCCGGTTTGACGCGCGCTTCGCTCTTGATTACCGGACCGCCCGTCACCTTCTTCATCGACTCCGAGGGCACCATCACCGGGCGCTTCGATGGAGCGATCCCGGATGGCGAGACTCTCGACGCGCTCATTGCGGAGCATCTGCCCTCGTGACCTGGCGCAGCACCGGTGAGTTACTCGTACCCGCGGACTCCCTTCCCACCTGGGTCCAACCAGTTGCCCAGTTCGCATCATCGACGCACGTGTCGCAGCTCACCCGGTTCGTCCCGACGACGGGTGCGGGTCGTCACGCTGCGGTCTTGATCCTCCTCGGCGAGGGGCCCGAGGTGGTACTCGTGCAGCGGGCGGGGGGAGACGCGCTCCACTCCGGCCAACCTGCGTTTCCCGGTGGTGTCGTGGAACTTTCGGACACCGACTCCGTCGATGCCGCACTCCGGGAGACATACGAGGAGATCGGGGTGGCGCAGGATGAGGTCACCCCCTTCGCTCTGCTCCCGGATCTGCTGATCCCGGTCAGTGACTTCGTTGTCAGTCCGGTCCTCGCACTCTGGCGTGCACCGCACGAGGTGAGCGCCACGGATCTGAATGAGATCTCGTCGGTGCACCGGATCCCGATTCGAGACCTGGCGGCAGCGGGGAATAGGTGCTCCGTCCGCCATCCCTCGGGTTTCGTCAGCCCGGGATTCGAAGTCTCCTCGATGCTCGTCTGGGGTTTCACGGCCGGAATCCTGAACGGTCTGCTGCGCGAGGCAGGGTGGGAGGAACCCTGGGACTCCGAGCGCGTCATCACGCTGTCCGGCTGATCCCACGGTCATGATGGAGCGCTATGGCCATCATCGACTGGGTGCTCATCGGGGCCTTCGTGATCTTCGCGTGGACCGGGTGGCGCCAGGGCTTTATCGCCGGGGTGTTCTCCTTCATCGGCTTCCTGGGGGGTGGCGCCCTCGTCATCTGGCTCCTCCCCGCGCGAATCGAGGAATGGATCGAACCATCGACCCTTCGTCTCATCGCGCTCGTCGGTGCCGTGGTGCTCGGCGCGATCTTCGGGCAGGTGCTCCTGTCGATCCTGGGCCAGCGGATCCGGACTGTCGTCGTGTGGAAGCCGGCTCGCCTTGTCGACCACGTGCTCGGTGCCGGCCTGAATGTCATCGCGCTGGCCGTGATGCTCTGGGTGCTGGCCTCCGCGCTCGCCTACGCGCCGTTCGCGGTTGTCAGTGATCAGGTCAGCTCCTCGCGTGTGCTGACGACCCTGGATTCTGTCGTGCCCAGCCAGGCACGCGATGCCTTCTACGACGTGACGGGAACTTTGGCCGAGACCGCGGTTCCGCGGATCGTGGCAGGTGCGGGAGAGGTGCTGTCTCCCGAGGTCGACGCTCCCGATGCTGCCGTCGTTGATCCCGTGGTGGAGCAATCCCGATCGTCCATCGTGAAGATCGTGGGCGATGCCAGGAAGTGCGACCAGGTCGTCTCCGGATCGGGCTTCGTGCTGGAGCGGGGAGTGATCGCTACGAATGCGCATGTGGTGGCCGGCACTTCCGATCTGAGGGTCAGAGTCCGCTCCGGCATCTCCTCCGTTGCTGCCACGGTCGTCTACTTCGATCCCGACACCGATATCGCGCTGCTCAGTGCCCCGGACCTTGAGGCGCCCCCGATGGATCTGGTCCTTGCTCCGCTTGAGCGCGGGACATCCGTTGTGACCGCGGGGTTTCCCGGTGGCAGCCGGTTCACCGCGAAGCCGGCACGTGTGCGGGACGTGGCGGTCACCCGGGGGGAGTCGATCTATGGTGAGCCGGGTGTGCGGCGCGAGGTGTACGTGCTGCGGGGTGAGGTGATGCCGGGAATCTCGGGTGGGCCGGTGCTGACCGAGGACGGGCGCGTCGCCGGCATGGTCTTCGCCGCCGGTGTGGGCACGCCGAACGTCGCCTACGCCTTGACCAGTCAGGTCATCGCCGAGGCGAGTGCCCTCGCTGGCACCGAGCCCGTCGCCAACGGAAGTTGCGACGTCGTGGTGCGTTCGTCATCGCGCAATTAGCCACTCGACAACGACTTCGTGGAATTCATCGGGACGTTCCTCGTGCACGAAATGACCCGCAGCTAGATCACGCTGCGTGTACGACCCCGTCACATACTCCTCGCACTCGGCGAAGGTATCGGCTCGGACGACAGGATTCTTCGACCCCGTGACTACGAGCACGTCCGTGGTCAGTGGTGTCTCCATTCGCGCCATGTAGTTCACGCCGTCCGAGCGATAGACCGAGCGGACAGCCCATCGGTAGGACTCAATCGCCGTGTGAGCCGTGGGCCAACGCAGGAAAGCCGTTCGGTATCGCTCGAGGGCGTCGGGATCCAACCAGCCGTCATCGGCGGACCATGTGCGGAGGAAGTGCTCGATGCGTGCTGCGCCGGATGAGCGCAGTGTCCGTTCCGGCCAGAAGGGGAGCTGCAGGCCCCAGATGAAGCCCATCGCCCTTCGCTGGCCGCGATCGGTCAGCATCGCATGACGCATGCGCCGCGGATGCGGTGCGTTGACGGCGACGATGCCATCGGTCAGCTCGGGATGGGTCACGCCGAGGGTCCATGCCACGACACCCCCCCAACCGTGGCCGATCACCGTCGCCCGATCCTCACCGAGGCTGCGGATGATGGCGGCGGTGTCTCTCGCGAGCGTCACCGGGTCGTACCCATGCGGGGGGTGGTCGGAGGCTCCGTAGCCGCGCATGTCGATGGCGACAACCCGGAATCCCTGGTCCGCGAGCACTGGGATCAGGTGGCGCCAGGTCCACCAGAACTGCGGAAAGCCGTGCAGCAGGACGACCAAGGGGCCCTCGCCCTGCTCGACGATGTGGAAGAGGGAACCGTTCGCGGAGAGATCCCGGTGCCGCCACGGCCCTTCCGCGCGGAGCACTTGCTCGGGGCTGATGGGCACGCGCTACTGGTTGCTGACGCTTTGCGCGATGGCCTGCTGCGTCTTCTCAAGCTCCGCTACACCGAGTTTCGGGCCGCGAATCTTCTTGGCGTTGTTCGCGGCAACCAGTCCCGCGATCACCGCGATGAGGATCAAGCCACCCGCGACGATCAGGAAGGACAGCCATGGTGCGAGTCCCGCAGCGACGAGACCCAGGGCAGCAGCAACGAGCAGGAACAGACTCGCAGTACTGACAGCACCGATCGCGATCAGTCCGAAGATCGATACCTTCGCAACGTCCTGCCCGGTCTGCTGCAATTCCGCCTTGACCAAGGCCGCCTGCGCGCTGGCCAGACGCTTGGCCTGGGACACGGTGGTGCCGATGAGCGCACCGATGCTGGGCTGGCCGTCCATGGGGTCAGGCTAGCGGGGGTCCGGATCAGTCGGGTTCTGGTAGACGTCGGGGATGCCGTCGGCATCGATGTCGGCCTCTTCGACAGCCGCGAACCGGTCGTAGTGACGGCGCCGCGCGGTGAGCACAATCGCGGCGAGAGCGGTCGCGACCAATGATGCCCCGAGGATCGCGCCCTTCGCAGGCTCGAGCAGCATCGGGCTCCCCTCGTATGCGAGTTCGGCGATTAGGAGCGCCACGGTGAATCCGATACCCGCGAGCACGCCGATCGCGGCGACATCACGCCACGCGATGCCGGGTGCGAGGGATGCGCGGGTGAATCGCGCAGTGAGCCAGGCCCCTGCGAGCACGCCGATGGGTTTCCCGACAACCAGGCCGATCAGGATGCCCAGGGCCACCGGCTCGGCGAAGGCGCTCAGGATGCCTATGGCACGTAGATCCACCCCGGCCGCGAGGAATGCGAAGAGCGGTACGGCAATACCGGCGCTCCATGGGTGGATGCGATGGGACAAACGATCTGCCGGGGAGGCCAACTCGCCGGAGTCGGTTCGCACTCGAGTGAGGAGACCCAGGATCACCCCCGCGACCGTCGCGTGCACACCGCTGCGGAATGTGAAGTACCAGGCGAGGAGCGCCAGGGGTACGTAGAACCATGGTGATGTCCATCGGGCGCGCTGGGCGAGGGCGTAGATCGCGAAGGTGAGGATCGCTGCGCCGAACCAGTAGGCGTTGAACTTGTCCGAGTAGAACACGGCGATCACGGCGATCGCGCCGAGATCGTCCACCACGGCGAGGGTCAACAGGAATGCGCGTAGCGCCACGGGCAATCTCCGACCGAAGACCGCCAACACGGCGAGGGCGAACGCGATGTCGGTGGCCATCGGGATCCCCCAACCGGTGAGGTCGCCCCTGTTCATCGAGGCATTGACACCGACGAAGATCAACGCGGGCACAGCCATACCGCCGATAGCCGCCGCAGCCGGCACGATCGCTTGCGATGCCTTACTCAGCGATCCGACAACGAGTTCATGTTTGAGCTCGAGACCAACCACGAAGAAGAAGACGGCGAGCAGCGCATCCGCTGCCCACACTCCGAGAGACAGGTTCAACCCGAGTGAGCTAGGTCCGACCTGCAGGTCGACGAGGGATGTATACGTGTCGCCCCACGGGGAATTCGCCCAGACGAGAGCGATAAGCGCTGCGGTGATGAGCAGCAGTCCACCGATCGTCTCATCGCGGAGATAGGACAGCACCCACCCGCGCTCACGCAGTGAGGGGCGGGTAAGGAACTCGCGCCGCTCCATGTCGCGACCCTATCCAGGTGAGTCGGTTTCGCCCGGGTTCAGTCCTCGGGCTGAGCCGTGCTCATCCCACCCGCGATCAGATTCATCACGGTGGGGTCGGCCAGGGTGGTGACGTCACCGAGATTGCGGTTCTCGGCGACATCGCGCAGCAGCCTCCGCATGATCTTGCCCGAGCGCGTCTTCGGGAGCTCCTGGACGATGAGGATCTGACGGGGCTTCGCGATCGGGCCAATCTCCTTGGCCACGTGCGCGCGGAACTCCTTCGCGAGTCCCTCTCCATCGTCGACGCCACCGCGCAGGATGACGAATGCGACGATTCCCTGGCCGGTCATCTCATCGCTGGCTCCCACGACGGCAGCCTCGGCCACTTTCGGATGGGATACGAGCGCCGACTCCACTTCCGTGGTGGAGATGCGATGTCCGGAGACGTTCATCACGTCGTCTACCCGACCCAGCACCCAGATCGCGCCATCCTCATCCAGTTTGGCGCCGTCGCCTGCGAAGTAGTACTGCGGCCACCGCGACCAATAGGTATCGATGTAGCGCTGGTCATCCCCCCAGATCCCGCGCAGCATCGACGGCCACGGTTCAGTGAGTACGAGGTAACCGCCATTCCCGTTGCCCAGCGGAGTTCCTGCGTCGTTGACCACGGCCGCACCGATCCCGGGCAGTGGACGCATGGCCGAGCCTGGCTTGCACGCGGTGACTCCGGGCAGCGGCGAGATCATGATGGCGCCGGTCTCGGTTTGCCACCAGGTGTCGACGATGGGGCAGTGGCCCCCTCCAATGGTGTCGCGGTACCAGATCCAGGCCTCGGGGTTGATCGGTTCGCCCACCGAACCGAGGAGGCGAAGTGAGGTCAGGTCGTGCTTGCCCGGGAGTTCGTCACCCCACTTCATGAACGTGCGAATCGCGGTGGGTGCCGTGTAGAAGATCGTAACGCGATGCCGCTCGATGATGTCCCAGAAGCGATCCTTCGCCGGGGTGTCCGGTGTGCCCTCATAGACGACCTGCGTGACGCGATTGGCGAGTGGTCCATAGACGATGTAGCTGTGCCCGGTGACCCAGCCGATATCGGCGGTGCACCAGTAGATGTCGCTATCGGGCTTGAGGTCGAAGACGCTGCGGTGTGTGAACGAGGCCTGGGTCAGGTAGCCGCCGGAGGTGTGCAGGATGCCCTTCGGCTTCCCGGTGGTCCCAGATGTGTAGAGGATGAACAACGGATGCTCGGAGTCGAAGGCCTCCGGGGTATGGCTGCTCGACTGACGATCGACGATGTCGTGCCACCACACGTCTCGGTCGTGCCATGGCACCTCATTGCCCGTGCGGCGGACCACGAGGACGCGTTGCACCGACGGGGAGGCATCGACCGCTTCATCGACAGCGGGCTTGAGTGGCATGACCGAGCCACGCCGGTTCTGGCCGTCGGCTGTTATGACGAGCGTGGCCTGTGCATCCTCAATGCGGCTACGCAGGGCCTCGGCGCTGAATCCAGCGAACACCACGGAGTGGGGTGCGCCGATACGGGCGCATGCGAGCATCGCGACGATCGCCTCCGGGATCATTGGCATGTAGATCGCCACGCGATCGCCGCCCTTAACGCCGAGTTCGATCAGCGCATTCGCCGCCTTGCAGACGTCGTTCATGAGCTCGTTGTAGGTGACGTCGCGTCGGTCACCGGGCTCACCCTCGAACCGGAGAGCGACCTGCGATCCGTGCCCTGACTCCACATGACGGTCCACGCAGTTATAGGCGACGTTGAGTTTCCCGCCAACAAACCACTTCGCAAACGGTGCGTTCGACCAATCGAGCACCTCGGTGAAGGGTGCGTCCCAGTGGAGATGGTGCGCCTGCTCCGCCCAGAAGCCGAGACGATCGGCCGAGGCCTCGTCGTACATCGATCCCTTGGCATTCGCACGAGCCGCGAACTCGGGCGGTGGTGGGAACAGCCGATCCTCACGCAGTAGGTTGCTCAATGCCTCGTCCGACATAACCTCTCCCTTCGACCCCTGCACATTCTGGCTCACTCGAGCAGGCCATGTGGGGTGAGTGGTCATTCGCGGTTAGCGTGAGGTCGTGTCCCACTGGATCGTGCGCCCTGGCGTTCGCGACGCCCTCGACGCCGCCCGAGCAGACGTGGATGCAGTCCTCTGGGACCGGCGCGTGCGCGCCAACGCGGCGGAGGTCGCGGCATCGTCGCGATCCCGGGGGGCGCGGGACTCGGCGGTCATCGAGGGTGCGGACCTGGCCTTCGACGACGACTCACCCATGGGTCGGGTGGTCGCCGCCGCGCATGCGGTGACGGATGCCGTACCGGGACAGCTCACCACCTGGTCCCGTGCTCCGTTGCAGGTGATGGCCCACCTCCACGCCATCCTCGTCGCGAGCCTGGGAACGGGGGAGCCGGGCAGGCCACGGTCGGACGATGCCGCCGAGGACCCGCTCGGGATCGGTGGGGTGCCACCCGCGTCGATCGTGGGTCCGCGGCTGCAGGAGCTGGCGCGGTTGATCGCCCGCGGTGAAGGACTTCCCGCATTGTCAGTGGCGGCGATCACCCACGGTGAGGTCATGCACATGAGGCCGTTCGCATCGGGGACGGGGCTGCTCGCGCGCGCATGCATTCGCATCGTGCTCGCAGAGCGAGGCGTGGACCCTTCGCTATTTACTATTCCCGAACTCGGCATTCAGGAGCAGGGTCGACCCGCCTATGTCTCCGCTATCCGTGACTACGCATCCGGTGACCCCGACAGGGGGGTGGCGTACGCGCGGTGGTTTGCCACATCTATCGCATTGGGTGCAAGAGCGGCACTGGATTCGAGCCGGATCTAACGACGCTGTAACGCATACTGCAACGTTGATCAACGGTAGAAGTTTCACGAGTCCTGATACCGTCACGCGAACGTCTTCCGCCGAGACACGACTGCGATGACCGATGCGTGAATCAACCGAACGCCGCGAGATCCGCGGATACCACGCTGTGCGCGCGGCAGCCAAGGACACGGAGACGTACTCCAGTGATTTGATCGGTGACCGGGACACCCGCACCTATAAACAGGTGCCCCTCGAATACGACCCGCCCCGGCACACCGAATTTCGGGAAGCAGTCAGCCCGATGTTCATGAGCCAGAACATCGAGCCGAAGACGCCGGACTTCGAGCGCATCGCTAGGGAACTCATCGAGAACATCACCGCGCGAGGCGGAGGCGACATCGCCCGCGACCTGGCACTTCCCTATGTCATGGCGTGCTTGACGGTGATCTACAACCGGCCGCAGGATCTGGAGGAATGGATTTCCTGGGGCCCGGATGTCTGGACGGCCGAGGCCTACCAATCCGGGGTGCTCGGTACCGATGGCGGTTCCGATGCGCATGCACTGCGGAGCGGAGCGCTACTCGAAAGCTACCTGGACCGGGTCTTCACCGCGGCAACCCCGACTCCTGGTGCCGATCCGGCAAGCACAGACGTGTGGGATTGGATCGCGGGACTTGAGATCGATCGTCGGCGCCTGACGCGTGACGAGATGTTCGGTATCGCCAATGTCCTCCTCGCGGGAGGGCGGGACACGGTGATCACACTCATTACCGGACTCACCTGGCACCTCGTCGCGAATCCCTCCGATCGGCGCTACCTACTGGAGAATCCCAGTGCGTTCCACGCGGCGATTTCCGAGATGGTGCGCTTCCTCTCACCACTCCCCGCGATCGAGCGTGTCCTGCCCGAGGATCGTGGTACGCCGATGCCGGAGCGGAATCCTGGAAACTACGTGCTCCTCAATTACTTGTCCGCGAATCACGACCGGACGATCTGGACAGATCCCGATGTGATCGATATCCACCGTGAGCGCCGACCGCACTTGGCCTTCGGCTTCGGGCGACACTCCTGCATGGGAATGAACATCACGGAATTCGAGGCGCGGGCCTTTCTTACCGTTCTGCTGCGGGATTGGCCGGACTGGGAATTCGAGGGTGAGCCGCACATCGACTGGGTAATCGAGGGTGCGGGGGAGGACGCGTTCCGAGTCGTGGAGAGATTCGCGAGCGTGCGAGTGCGAACGCGTTCAGGCGCGCAGGCTGCGGCGCCGCGCGTACCAGGTCAGGCCTAACGCCACCGCGCCGATCGCCACCCCTGCGCCCGCCGCAACGGCCTGGGTGCGCTGTGCACGCTGCTTTAGGGCAACTGGTTTAGCGAAGTCATGAATCCGCCACCCCTGATCGAGCGCGACGGCACGCAATTCGCTATCGGGATTCACCGCTGTCGGATTCCCCACGAGTTGCAGCATCGGGAGGTCAGTCATGGAGTCGGTGTAGGCGAAGCAGGCATCCAGGTCGTATCCGCGCTCCTCGGCCAGCGTCCTGATGGCGTCGGCCTTCCCCTCGCCATATGCGTAGAACACGATCTCCCCCGTGTAGCGGCCGTCTTCGATTCCCACCTGGGTACCGATCGCCAGGTCCGCCCCGAGCCGGGCGCCGATCGGTTCGACCACATCGGTTCCCGAGGACGAGACGATAATGACGTCGTGTCCCGCGGCCTTGTGGGATTCGATCAACTCGAGGGCTTCGAAGTAGACGACCGGATCGATGATTTGGTCAAGAGTCTCGTTGACGATGCGCTGCACGGTTGCGACATCCCATCCGCGGATGAGGGACGACATGTAGTCCCTCATCGTCTCCATCTGATCGTGGCTGACACCTGAAGCACGGAACATGAACTGTGCGTACGCGCTGCGGATCACGTCGCTGGCACCGATGAGGCCTTCCTTATGGAAAGGCCGGGCGAAGGCGAAGGAACTGGAAGTGGCCAGGATCGTCTTGTCAAGATCGAAAAACGCTGCAGTGGACACAGGAGAACGGTACGTCAACGCGTATCCACAATGCGCGATGACGCCCTTCCCTTCCTGGTGATTTCGCCGAAGGCTTGATGCATGGCAACCCTGACCCGGCCCCTCCTGATCACGGAGGACTCGGACGTGATCGACACGGTCGTGCGCATTGCAGCCGCGCGCGCAGGCGAAGTCCTGGTCTGTGCCGAACAGACGGCAGTGCGAGGCGCGTGGATGCAGGCCCCGCTCGTCCTCGTGGGCGCCGATTGTGCAGCCGAGGTGATCAGTCGTGGTTTGCCCACTCGTGGACGGCTCGTGATGGTCACGCGCACGGATGACCGGTTGGTCTGGGAGCAGGCCGTTCGCCTGCGAGCCGAGCACGTAGTGCGTCTGCCCGAGGGGGAGCGGTGGCTGGCCGATGCCCTCGCGGACTGCGCCGAGGGTCCACCCCGCGATGGATCGGTACTCGCCGTGATCGGGGGCTCGGGCGGCGTGGGTGCCTCCACGTTCGCGGCGAACCTTGCGCTTACCGCAGCTCAGGATGGACGCAGGTCACTCCTGATCGACGCCGATCCACTCGGAGGTGGCTTGGACCTGCTCCTCGGTGTCGAGGAGGGCCCGGGTGCACGGTGGTCCGCGATCGACCCTGGCCCCGGGCGCCTGTCAGCCGCCCAGTTGGACGCGGCTTTGCCCCACGTTGGAGCCGTCGCGCTCCTGTCCTCGGACTCTGCACGCCCCAGCGACGCACCCGTCGTTGCGTCGGTGGTCGACGCGGGACGACGTGGTTTCGACACTGTGGTCATCGACTGCCCACCACCGGGGGATGCCCACATCGCCACCTGGGTGTCGGTCGCCGACCGCGTGATCGTGGTGGTGAGTGCGCACGTGCGAGGTGCAGCTGCCGCGGCGCGGGTACTTCAGCGCCTCGCTGGACTGGGCGTCCACCCCGAGCTGGTGCTGGCGGAGCGCGCGAAGGGGGTCCCTGCCGAGGAAGTGGCAGCCGCGCTGGGGATCACCCCACGCGCGACCATTCCTTTCATCCCCTCCATGGCCGGCCGCGCCGATGAAGGTGATGTGCCGGTGATCACTTCGGCCTACGCGCGCGAGTGTCGGTCGGTCCTCTCATGACGCTCCTCGATCGCGTGCGCACACGTTTGATCGCGGAACAGCAGCAGGCTGGCATCGTCGAGGTCGCTGCGGCCCTGCGAGCCGAGGGTTTGGTGCTGGCGGACCACGCTCTGGGTGTGCTCGTCGAGGACGTCCGGCGGGAGTTGGCCGGGGCCGGCCCGCTCGAGGACCTGATCGCCGATGCACGCGTCACCGATGTACTGGTGAATTCCCCGACCGAGGTCTACGTCGACCGAGGCGCGGGTTTGGAGCGGGTGCACGTGGACTTCGGGAGCGAGGAACGGGTCCGCGCACTCGCCCAACGCCTGGCCTCCCGTGCGGGACGGCGCCTCGATGATGCGTCACCCCATGTCGATGCCCGGCTCCCCGACGGTGGCCGGTTGCACTGTGTGCTGGCACCGATTGCGACGGATGGCACGTGCATTTCCCTCCGCCTGCCACGCGCCCACGCATTAACGCTGGAGTCCCTGGTCACCTCCGGTTCGATCGATGTCACCGGTGCGGATCTCCTGCGCTCACTCGTGCACGGACGGCGCGCCTGCATCGTGACGGGTGGGACCGGATCGGGGAAGACGACGGTCTTGAACACCCTGCTGGGTGAGGTGGCCACCGACGAGCGGATCGTCATCGCCGAGGATTCCGTCGAGTTGGCTCCGCGACACCCACACGTGGTGCGTTTGCAGTCGCGGATGCCGAATGTGGAGGGGGCGGGCGCGATCACCTTGCGTGATCTCGTGCGCCAGACCCTGCGCATGCGCCCGGATCGCATCATCCTCGGCGAGGTGCGGGGTAACGAGATCATCGACCTGCTCACCGCGATGAACACCGGTCACGAGGGCAGTTGGGCCACCATCCACGCGAATGCGGCCGTGGATCTCCCGGCACGGGTTGAGGCGCTCGGACTTCTCGCGGGAGTCCCACGGGAGGCGATGCATGCTCTCCTCGCATCGGCGGTCGATGCCGTTGTGCACGTGCAACGCCTGAAGGACGGACGGCGCATCGTGAGTGGTGTGCACGTGCTCGCCCACCACGACGATGGACATGTTCGGGCTCTGCCGGCCTTCACCTACGACGGTCGGGAGTCTTCGCGCGAGGATGCGTGGGAGCGATTGTGCGCCTGATCATCGCGTCGGCTGGATTCGTGTTCCTCGCCGTGTCACTTTGGATGCACCCGTCATCCGTGCAGCGCATGCGTCGTCATGATCGTCGAGCCGATGCCCGGATCTGGCTTCGTCGCTTCCTGCGCACGGCGGAGACATCGGATGCCCGCGTGGCAGCGGTCACCGGATTGGCGGCGGAACTCCGTGCCGGGCGCACCCCTGATCGCGCCCTCGAGGTGGTGGCCCACGACGTCTGGCCCCGCACGTGCGCGGTGGCGTCGTGGGGCGGGGATGTCACCGGTGCCTTACGTGCAGAGAACGACCGCGTTGCGGCCCATCTGGCCGCGTGTTGGCAGGTGGGTACCACGACGGGTGCACGTCTCGCCGACATCATCGAGAACCTCGCGCGCGCCGAGCGCGACGCTGCAGAGGCTCGAGTCGAACTGCGCGCGTCACTGGCCGGACCGAAGGCCACGGCCCGGATGCTGGCATTCCTCCCGCTCCTCGGCGTCGGACTCGGCTACCTTCTCGGCGCGGATCCGATCACCTGGTTCCTCCGTGATCCACTCGGGCCGCCGATGCTGATCGCCGGTGCACTCTTCACCGGAGCGGGCGTGCTGTGGACCCGTCGGATCACCGGGCAGGTCGAGTCCGCCCTGTGATCGCCCTGGCGATGGCGTGTGCGGCGGTCGCGGCCTGGCTGTTGTTCCCGAGGGATCCGGTGTCCCGGCTCCGTCGGACCCTCGGTGCGCCACCGCGCACCCGCCCGCGACTCGACCACCTCTCGCCGCGGCAGATCATCGCGCTCGCCGTGACGGTGGGTGTCCTGCTCACGATCGTGTTCGGCGGCGCGTTGGGTGTCCTCACCGGCACCGCGGTCGCGGTGGTGATCGTCGTGGTGACGCGGCGTCACGGTCAACGGGACGCACGGGTCACCGACCTGGCCTTGACGCGTCAAGCCCCGGTCGTCGCCGAGCTCCTCGGTGCCATCGTGGGGGCGGGGGCATCGACTGTCCATGCCGTGGACGCCGTGGCGTCGGCGGTGTCCTCGCCGGCGAGTGATCACCTCCGTGCGGTGCGCGCCGCATTGCAGTTGGGTGCCTCGCCCCAGGAGGCGTGGTCGCGGGTGCCATCGCCACTGCAGCCGATCGCGCGCGCCATCCGTCGCTCGCAGGAATCCGGTGCACCACTTCGCTACGTGCTCGATGCCACTGTCGAGGACCTCCGACGGGAGCACCGGTCAGCGGTGCAGGCCGCTGCGCGCGCTGCGGGAGTGCGTGTCGTCGCACCGCTCGCGCTATGTTTCCTTCCGGCCTACCTTGTGATCGGAGTCGTCCCGATCGTGGCGTCACTCGCGAGTGGCATTTTCGCGTGACCGTCCACAGGGTGCGCATTCATCCCGCGCGAATGAACTCGCTCGGAATCAATACTCGATCCGAGGAATCCTCGGTGCATCACTTCGACCGGGAGTGATGACCGTGAGGAGAGACAATGTCCGTTCTGATTAATTCGACACGTCCGAGCACCACAGACGCCATCCTGCGCCGGTTGCGCGACGATTCCGGACTCACCACCGCGGAATACGCGGTCGGAACCGTTGCCGTGGCCGGGCTCGGAGGCCTGCTCATCAAGTTACTCACCAGCGATGCCGCTCGAGACCTGATCTGGGGCGTCGTCCGGTCAGCGTTCAGTTCGATCTTCGGCTGACCGTGACCCATCAACTCATCGGCTGCCGCACCCGCCCCCGGTGCGGCAGCCGATGGCTGTTCCGAGACGAGGGCTCCACGACGCTGGAGACCGCGATCGTCATCCCCCTGCTCACGGCGATCGCTGCAGTGTTCCTCGGGGTCCTGGGTTGGGCCTGGGGTGGTTTCACTGCAGGGAACGCAGTCCAGGAAGCAGCGCGGGCGGTCGCCCGCGGCGATGACCAATGGATGGTCCACCAGCATCTGCAGGCGACACTCCCTGATGCGCGCATCTACTGGAGCGTCACAGATACCGAGGTGCGCATTCGCGTCGAGACGGTGGCCCGGGTGCGTAACGCAGTCCTCGGTGATCGGTGGCAGACCGTGGTGCAGGAAGCCACCGCGCCGCGGGAGTGGTCCGGATGAGGATCCGCGATGAGGATGGAAGCGCCACGGTCTGGACGGTGGCCCTCATCACCGTCCTGCTCGTCACCGGCTGCCTGGCGATGACCGTCGCGCAGATCACCCTGGCGCGGCAGCGACTCTCCTCCGCCGCGGACTTTGCCGCACTCGCGGCAGCGCAGAGCCGCGGATGCGCCGACGCCGCCTACTTCGCTCATGCGAACGGCGTCGAACTCGGTTCCTGTCACTTCGATGGCGTGGACCACTGGGTCGAGGTGTGGCTCCCGGCACCGACTTTGGCGGTTCGCATGGCAGCGCTGCTGGGGCAGCGTGCACCGGAGATTAGGACCAGGTCTCGCGCTGGCCCCGCCTCGTCACTCTTGACGAATCAGCCGTGAAGCATGCCCTTTGTCACCACGACGACTTCGTTACTCCGGGCAGTTCCCCACGATGAGCCAGCTCGCGAACATTGATGCGCGAGAGTCCGAAAAAGCGTAAATGACCACGTGGGCGACCATCCTTGGCGTCGCGGTTACGGATTCGAGTAGGACTTGCGTCACGGGGCAGTCTCGCGATGGCTGCCAAAACTGAGCGACGTTCCGACTCAGTCGTCGCTCGCTTCAGATTCTGCTTGAGTTCCAGGCGGCGCTCGTTATGCCGGGCTGCCACAATCTTTCTGCGCTCGTTGGCGACAATCTTTGATTTCTTGGCCATCAGCGATCCTCGCGGAATTCTGCATGTTTGCGTGCGATGGGGTCAAACTTTCTTAGGACAAGGCGATCCGGGTCATTGCGTCGGTTCTTACGGGTGACATAGGTGTAGCCGGTCCCCAGTGTTGACCGCATCTTGATTATTGGCCGGAGATCCTTGCTCTTTGATGTCATCAGACGTGCCCTTCCCTAGCAATAATCTCGGCCACGACGGCGTCGATCCCACGTTGATCGATGGTTTTGATTCCGCGGGCGCTCACCGTCAGCGTGACCTTCCTCCCAAGACTTGGAACCCAGTAGGACTTGCGCTGGATGTTGACATCGAACCTGCGGTTGGTCCGGCGATGGGAATGAGAAATCGAGTGGCCGAAGCCGGGTTTTGCCCCCGTTACCTGACACACGCGCGCCACTGTCTGCTCCTCTGACCCTGGTTTCGCTACTTGCTAACGACAATCATTTCCAATAAGATACCGTATCGAGCTTTGAGGCGCAATGTGGGGTAGGCATGAAAAAGGGGATTCATCCGGACTATGGGCCGGTCGCGTTCCGCGATATCGCCACGGGAGCGGTCTTTGTGACGCGCTCAACGCTGGCGTCACGTCCTCGCGGGCGCACCATCTCGGTGGACGGTGAGGACATCCCGGTTTTCGACGTTGACATCACCAGCGATAGCCACCCCTTCTGGACGGGGCAATCCCGGGTTATCGATTCGGAGGGTCGCGTGCAGGCATTCGAGCGGCGATTCGGCAAGCGCTCATGAGGAAGCCTCTCGCCGTCGTTACTGGTGTCGACGCGTTCGCGATGGACGGCGTGTTGATGTCTTTGATGCTCGACCTGCCTAATGCGGTTGCCATCCGACATTCGATCGATCCGACTGCCCAGGTATTGACGCGCACCGTCAGCTCGGCAGGGGGTGTGCTTGAAACCGAGTCGATCGACCTTGAGCACGCATGTGTGGGGTGCGCTCTGCGCGAGGACATCATTCCGACCATCGTCCGCCTCGCCCGGCAGCAGGAATGGTCCTACGTGGTCGCCGGTTTACCACTTGCCGCGGAAGCGGATCACCTGGCTCGCGCGATTTCCCGTGATCCTCGAGTAGGTCGCCAGGTGCGCCTTGCATCCGTGCTTGCGGCCGTCACACCTGAGGAGACCCTCGAGACCCTCCTCTCGCCCACCCTTCTCGCGGATCTCAACCTGCACACTGGCCCCGGAGACGAACGTGGTGTCGGGGAGACCGCGTGCGCCCAGGTGGAGTACGCCGATGTCATCGTGACCACATCCGAGGATCAGCGGGCGCTGGACTTCCTCGGTGCTCTGGCTCGGCCGAGGGCAAACCTCATTCAGGGCTCCGAGAATCTCATCGCCGAATCCCTGATGGGATCCCGACACATCAGCAGCGAGGCACAAGCCTGGCGTGTGCCGATGACGGCCGAGGAACTTCCCGAACGTGCTCTCGGGCATGCCTGGCGACTCGACCTGCGTTCCCAGCGCGCATTCCACCCGGAGCGCCTCATGGAGCACATGGAGGATCTGGCAGGTGGAAAGTTTCGATCGCGCGGTGTTTTCTGGGTTCCCACTCGGCCGGGTCTTGCACACCTCTGGGAGGGAACCTCGGGACAGGTGAGTATCGGCCAGCACGCGCGCTGGGGATCCGTGACACCCATAACTCGACTCGTCCTGACCGGTGTTGAGGATGTTCCCATGGGGCTGTCGGAGGTCTTCAACTCCATGTTGTTGTCCACCGAGGAGGCATCAAGCGATGTCAGTACGTGGACCCTCGCCGAGGACGGCCTTGAACCATGGCTCGGCGACATCCATCGGGCCGCCTGAGGGAGACGCGCCATGCCAGTTCCGAAAAGAAAGATGTCGCGTAGTCGGACTCGGCATCGCCGGGCTCAGTGGTCTACGCAATCACCGACGCTCGTTCCGGTGACGATTCGGGGTCGCGAGTTTCTAATCCCCCGTCGACTCCTCAAGGCTGTGCGCCTTGGTCACATCGATCCTGAAACACTGACCTAGGAGGTTGGAATGCAACGCAGGCGCCGACAGGAAGCAGAGGTCAAGCGACGCGACAAGGCCCCGCTCATCCCGCCCCACGTCACCCACATTGACTACAAGGACGTGGAGTTGCTGAGGAACTTCATCTCGGATCGCGGAAAGATTCGCTCGCGGGCTGTCACCGGACTTAGTGTCCACCAGCAACGACTCGTTGCTAAGGCCGTCAAGAATGCACGAGAAATGGCACTGCTCCCGTATTCGGGTCGTTTTCCGTCGGGTCGATGAGGAGGGCGCGGAAATGAAGGTGCGGGCATCCCTGAAGTCTTTGGCGCGCCAACCCGGTGCGCAGATCGTCAAGCGCCGAGGGCGCATCTACGTCATCAATAGGAAGAACCCCCGCATGAAGGGGCGCCAGGGCTAAGGACGCTGCCCCTCAACCACGTGCGGCCAGAATCATGCTGAGAGTTCGTATCGCCCCAGCCTTGTCCAACGGTTCGTTGCCATTGCCGCACTTCGGTGACTGGATGCAGCCGGGACAGCCGTCGTCACATCCGCAGTCGAGGATCGCGTCCCGGCTCGCCGCAAGCCACCCGGAGGCGACCTCGAATCCGTGCGCGGCGAAGCCTGCGCCACCGGAGTGCCCGTCGTAGATGAAGATCGTCGCGGTCCCGGTGTCGGGGTGCGCGGCGGTGGAAACACCGCCGATATCCCAACGATCGCAGGTGGCGAACAGCGGAAGCATGCCGATAGCGGCGTGCTCGGCTCCATGCACGGCGCCGGGGGTTACGGGATCGGTGATCCACTCCTCCGGGAGCGTCCACCACACAGCCTGGGTGCGCAGAATCCGCTCGGGGAGATCGAGCGTTTCCTCGCCGAGGTTCTCCCCGCTGATGCGCCGCCTCTGGAAGGACACGACCTGGTTCGTGACATCCACCCGTCCCAGGAACATGGTCACGCCGGGACTGACGACGTGTTTCCTCTGTACATCCACGATGCGGATGTCACTGATGTCGCGGGCGATGGTGGTGTAGTCGACCTCCTCGACGCGCGCGAAGGCCACCGAGTCCACGAGATCCAACTCGGTGACGACGTGCGTCACTCCCTGATGCACGTAGACCGCGCCGGAGTGCACGGTGCTGTGTGCTGCCCCGGAATCCACGGTCCCGAGCAGCCGGCCGGTGCCCACCTCCACGACGCGGACTTCCGGTGCACCGGTTCCGCGCAGTGTCGTATCGCGGTGGGGTGCGTGCCGATGGGTCCAGAACCATCCCGTGGGTCGACGACGGAGCAGGCCCTGCTCGACGAGTTCCTCGATCACCTCTGCACTCTCCTCGGGGAAAACCTCGGAGAGATCCGCAGCGGTCAACGGCAACTCCGCTGCTGCGCAACATAGATGCGGTGCAAGCACGGCGGGATTCGCCGGATCGAAAACGGAAGTCTCGACGGGTGCATCGAGCAGCGTCTCGGGGTGATGCACCACATAACGGTCCAGCGGGTCATCGCGCGCGATGAAATGGACAAGCGCGGGAGTACTTGCCCGGCCCGCACGACCGAACTGCTGCCACACCGACGCCCGGGTCCCCGGCCAGCCCGCGGTGATCACGGAATCGAGCCCCGTGATGTCGATGCCGAGTTCGAGGGCAGATGTCGCAGCCATGCCGATGATCGCCCCGCTGCGGAGTTGGAGTTCCAGTTCGCGCCGTTCCTCCGGGAGATAGCCGCCGCGATAGGCGGCGATCCGTGGATCGTCGGTGCGCTGTTGCGCGCGCATCGCCGCGTACTCGACGCCGCGACGACTGCGCACGAATGCGACGGTGCTGACACCTGCATCAACTTGATGCGCGAGTAGATCGGCGGCGTAGGCGACGGCGGACATCTCCTCGCCATCGGGTCCCTCGGGCGGTGTCCGCAACACGATGGTGCGCTCGGGTGCGGGTGAGGTGTCCTCGTCGACCACGACCGCATCCAGGCCGGTCAGGCGGCGCGCGAAAGAACCGGGGTCACCCATGGTGGCCGACGCGAGGATGAACGTGGGTGCGCTGCGGTGGTGGGCAGCCACCCGGCGCACCCGGCGCAGCACCTGCGCGACGTGGGCACCGAAGACACCTCTATATACGTGCGCCTCATCGACCACGACGTAGGCCAGGCGCCGCCAGAACCGCGACCAGCCCGCGTGATCGGGAAGCAGGGAGAAATGGAGCATGTCCGGGTTGGTCAGAATCAGCGACGCGTGGGCGCGTGCCCAGGCACGGTGCTCCCTTGGGGAGTCACCGTCGACGGTGGCGGCCCGCACCTCGGGGAGCGCCCACTCCTCCCATGCGGCGAGTTGGTCCGCCGCCAAGGCCTTCGTCGGCGAGAGGTACAGGGCGGTCGCGCCGTCCGCGAGCGCCGTGGCGATGGGCATGGCGTAGGCGAGGGACTTGCCCGAGGCGGTGCCGGTGGCGATCACCGTCGCGTGACCCGCGTGGGCCGCCTGCGCCGCCGCCACCTGGTGGGCCCAGGGTTCGTGGCCCCAGGTCTGGCGGGCTTCCTCGGGCACCCACTCCGGCCACGGGGAGTGCCGGGCCGCACGCTCGGGTTGGGTGATGCGCACCTCGGTCACGCCCCCATTGTCGGGTGCCCCTGTGACGGTGTCTCAACGCTTGCATCCCCGGTGGCCGGACAGGGACTTAGATCACAGGAACCCGGGCCCGGGGGGCCCTCGGTCGTGAATAGACTCCACCGACCACGACTTCGCGGGGGACTTCACCTCTGCGCGCAATAAGGAGAGCCATGATCGAGTTGAGCGGTAGCAACATGACCATCATCGTCATCGTTGCCGTCATCGCACTCGCGGCACTCATCGTCGCTGCCATCCTCGTCCGCGAAGTCCTCGCGGCCAGCGAGGGCACCGCGAAGATGAAGGAGATCGCCGGGGCCGTCCAGGAGGGCGCGTCGGCATACCTCAACCGTCAGTTCAAAACCCTGGCGATCTTCGCGGTCGTCGTCTTCTTCGTTCTGTTCCTGCTTCCCGCGGAGACGAACTCCGAGCGGATCGGTCGCAGCATCTTCTTCCTTGTGGGTGCGGTCTTCTCGGCCATCACCGGATACATGGGCATGTGGCTGGCGGTGCGCGGCAACGTGCGCGTCGCGGCGGCCGCGAATGAGCAGGGCGAGAAGCCGGCGATGAAATTGGCGTTCCGTACGGGCGGCGTCGCCGGCATGTTCACGGTGGGCCTCGGCCTGTTCGGCGCAGCTCTCGTCGTCCTCGTATACCAGGGTGAGGCCCCCAAGGTCCTCGAGGGCTTCGGCTTCGGTGCGGCATTGCTCGCCATGTTCATGCGTGTCGGCGGCGGCATCTTCACCAAGGCGGCCGACGTCGGTGCAGACCTCGTCGGCAAGGTCGAGCAGGGCATCCCCGAGGACGACCCGCGCAACGCAGCAACGATCGCGGACAACGTCGGTGACAACGTGGGTGACTGCGCCGGTATGGCGGCAGACCTCTTCGAGTCCTACGCCGTCACGCTCGTCGCCGCCCTCATCCTCGGCAAGGCCGCATTCGGCGAACTAGGTCTGGTCATTCCGCTGGTGATCCCCGCCATCGGCGTGATCACAGCCGTCATCGGCATCTTCGCGGTCTCCCCGCGCAACTCGGACCGGTCGGGCATGAGTTCCATCAACCGAGGCTTCTTCATATCCGCCGTGATATCCGCGGTACTCGTTGTGATCGCCGTGTTCGTCTGGGTCCCCTCGACGTGGGAGGAGATCAAGTCCCTCGGTGGATTGGACGAGATCCTGGGGGCCAGCACGGTGAACCCGCAGTGGTTCGTCATCATCGCGGTGGTCATCGGCATCGTCCTGGCGGCTCTCATCCAGCAGCTCACCGCCTACTTCACCGAGACAAACCGCCGTCCCGTCGACGATGTCGCCAAGACGTCGCTCACGGGACCGGCCACCGTCATCCTCTCCGGTATCTCGCTGGGCTTGGAGTCCGCGGTCTACTCCGCCCTGCTCATCGGTGGCGCGGTCTACGCGGCATTCCTTCTCGGCGGCGGCGCGATCCTGTTGTCACTGTTCGCGATTGCATTGGCCGGCACAGGTCTGCTCACCACGGTCGGCGTCATCGTGTCCATGGACACCTTCGGCCCGGTCTCCGATAACGCCCAGGGAATCGCGGAGATGTCTGGCGATGTCCACGGTGAGGGCGCCGCAGTGCTCACCCGCCTCGATGCGGTCGGCAATTCGACCAAGGCGATCACCAAGGGAATCGCGATCGCCACCGCGGTGCTCGCCGCAACTGCGCTCTTTGGTGCCTATCGGGATGCGATCGTCGGGGCATTCGCCGACCTCGGTGCCAACAGTGAACTCGACACCATCGCGGATCCCTTCCAGTACGACGGCATCCTCAATGTCGCGAACCCGGCGAACCTCGTCGGCCTGATCATCGGTGCGGCGGTGGTGTTCCTCTTCTCCGGTCTCGCCATCAACGCGGTATCCCGTGCAGCGGGAGCGGTGATCTTCGAAGTGCGGCGCCAGTTCCGCGAGCACCCGGGGATCATGGCCGGCACGGAGAAGCCCGAGTACGGCAAGGTCGTCGACATCGTCACCCGCGACTCGCTGCGCGAACTCGTCACCCCGGGCATCCTCGCGGTGTTCACCCCGATCGCGGTTGGGTTCGGTCTCGGTGTCGGTGCGCTCGGCGCCTACCTGGCCGGCACCATCGCCACCGGTGTGCTCATGGCCGTGTTCCTGTCGAACTCCGGTGGAGCGTGGGACAACGCGAAGAAGTACGTCGAGGACGGGCACTTCGGTGGCAAGAAGTCCGAGGCCCACGCGGCCACGGTCATCGGCGACACCGTCGGCGATCCGTTCAAGGACACCGCGGGCCCAGCCATCAACCCGTTGATCAAGGTGATGAATCTCGTGGCGCTGTTGATCGCCCCGGCCGTCGTGGTCATGAGCGTGGGAGAGGGCGAGAACCCGGTGCTGCGCTGGTTGATCGCACTGGTCGCGACTCTCATCGTCGTCGTCGCGGTGGTCATCTCCAAGCGTCGCCCGATCGCCGTGGGGGATCAGGACGCCGTCAAGGCGTAGTTGGACGTCAGGTGAGGGCCCGGTCGAGAGGAGATCGGGCCTTCACCGATTTCTTGAAGTGTTAGTAGCGACGGCCCTCAGCGATAACATCGGATACAGATTCGGGTCCAGGCTTCGCCTGCTTACCGATGGTTCGTAACTCCGCGAGGATGCTGTCCACCCGGTCCTCACTCACGGGCAGTGGCGGTGTCCCGAGCGGGACGAGGTCTGCTACGTGCTTCTCATCCCTCAGGAGATGGATCGAGGCGCCTGCGTGCGCCATGTCGATGAGGATCTCGAGAGCGGCCGCTGCTTCTTCCACGTCGGCGAATACGTTCATGGGATTACCGTAGGCGGAGGGTCCGACCGAGGGGCTGATCCGCATATCGGACGCCGTATATCCCCCTTCACCCCCTTCGGGGGTGGTCACGGGAACACGCCCCGAGGACCCGCCGTCGGTTTGACAGGGGCGGGTGGCCTACCGTCAGACTCCGCCGCGTCAACCAGCCGAAGAGGGGAAAACGAGTGTCGGGCACATTGGTGATCGTCGAGTCACCGGCGAAGGCCAAGAAGATCGCGGGCTATCTGGGGAATGGCTACACCGTCCTGGCCTCGGTCGGCCACGTCCGGGATCTGGCGGCCCGGGCGTCCGACCTGCCGGCCGAGGACCGCAAGAAGCCCTGGGCCAAGCTCGCGGTGAACGTCGACGACGCCTACCAGCCCCACTACGTCGTCCACGAGTCCAAGAAGCAGACCATCAAGGAGCTCAAGGCCGCGCTCAAGGACGCCGACGCATTGCTGCTGGCCACGGACGAGGATCGCGAGGGTGAGGCAATCTCCTGGCACCTGCTCGAGGTGTTGAAGCCCAAGGTGCCGGTCAAGCGGATGGTGTTCAACGAGATCACGCCCGAGGCGATCCGTGACGCCGTGTCGAACCCGCGGGAGTTGGACATGCGTCTGGTGGAGGCGCAGGAGACCCGACGCGTGGTCGACCGGCTCTACGGCTACCCGGTGTCGGAGGTGCTGTGGAAGAAGATCGGACGCGAGGCGAAGTCGGCCGGGCGCGTGCAGTCGGTTGCGGTGCGACTCGTCGTCGATAAGGAACGTGAGCGCATCGCCTTCACCGCGTCGGGTTACTGGGATGTCGAGGGCGACTTCCTGCCAGGTCCCTTCGCCGCGACATTAACCGCCGTCGACGGCACGGCGATCGCGAGCGGATCGGACTTCGACTCCGAAGGGTCGCTGAAGCGTGCAGATGTCCTTCGTCTCGATGAGGCTGCTGCGCGGTCACTCGTGGACGGTCTCGCCTCGAAGTCCTTCACCGTGCGCTCCGTAGTGCAGCGTCCCGGTCAGCGCAAACCCAAGGCTCCGTTCATGACTTCGACTTTGCAGCAGGAGGCCTCGGGTCGTCTCCGCTGGGGTGCACAACGCACGATGCGGGTTGCGCAGAGCCTCTACGAGAACGGCTTCATCACCTATATGCGTACCGACTCCGTCCAGTTGTCCTCGCAGGCACTCGACGCGGCGCGGAGCCAGATCAGCGAGCTCTACGGGTCGGACTACCTCGAATCGAGCCCGCGGGTGTGGCCGAACAAGTCCAAGAACGCCCAGGAGGCGCACGAGGCGATCCGCCCGGCCGGTGATCACTTCAAGACCCCCGGTGAGTTGGCCGGGGAACTTGTGGGGGATGAGTTCGCCCTCTACGACCTCATCTGGCGGCGCACCCTCGCATCACAGATGACCAACGCCAAGGTCGCCACCACGACGGTCAAATTAGGCGCAGCGGCCAGCGATGGTCGCGATGCGGAATTCACTGCGACGGGAACCGTCATCACCTTCCCAGGATTTCTCGCGGCATTGAAGGACATCACCGAAGAGGACTCTGACGAGCGCGAGCTCCCCGGCCTCGTCGAAGGGCAGACCGTCACGGCCCAGGAGTTGCGCCCGGCGGGTCACACCACTAAGCCGCCTGCGCGCTACACCGAGGCGTCGCTCGTGGCGAAGCTCGAGGAGTTGGGAATCGGGCGCCCCTCGACGTATGCGTCGATCATGTCCACGATCCTCGATCGCGGGTATGTCTGGAAGAAGGGCTCGGCGCTTGTGCCGAGTTTCACCGCCTTCGCTGTGATCCGCCTGCTCGAAGAGCACTTCTCCGAATTGGTCGACTACCAGTTCACCGCCAACATGGAGGACGTCCTCGACTTGATTGCTTCGGGGGAGATCGACCGCCTCCCGCAGTTGGACGCGTTCTGGAATGGTGGCCACTCGCTCAATGCGGACTTCCGTGGGATCAAGCACCTCACCGAAGACCTTGGTGCGATCGACGCGCGGGGGATCGCCACCATGGCCATTCACGGAACCGATGCGGTGTTGCGCGTGGGTCGCTACGGCGCCTACGTGGAACGCGGTGAGGAGCGGGCCAACATCCCCATCGGCACTGCACCGGATGAGCTGACCGCGCAGTTGGCGGAGGAATTACTGCTCGAACCTAGTGGTGACCGGGAGCTCGGCTCCGACCCGGACACCGGACTGATGATCGTCTCGAAGTCAGGTCGATACGGGCCCTACGTCAGCGAGGTGCTTCCCGAGGATGCACCGAAGAGCGCCAAGCCGCGCACCGCCTCCCTGTTCGCGTCGATGAAGCCGAGCACCGTCACCCTCGAGGAGGCCCTCCGACTGCTGTCTCTTCCGCGTGTGATCGGGGTCGATCCCGCGGACGGTGAGGAGATCACCGTGCAGAACGGTCGATACGGTCCCTACATCACCAAGGGCAAGGACTCACGCTCACTCGAGTCCGAGGAGCAGATCTTCGAAGTGACCCTGGACCAGGCCCTCGCCCTCCTCGCGCAGCCGAAGCAGCGTCGGGGACGTGGTCAGGCGGCGGCGCCCTTGCGCGAGGTGGGTGTCGACCCTTCGACGGGCAAGACGATCGTGGTGCGGGAGGGGCGTTTCGGTGCGTACGTCACCGATGGAGAGATCAACGCGTCCCTGCGCGTGGTCGATGACCCGATGACCGTCAGCGTCGAGCGGGCCAGTGACCTGATCGCCGAGCGTCGCGCGAAGGGACCCGCCCCGCGCAAGGTCGCCAAGCGGGCTCCGCGCAAGACGACGAAGGCACCCAAGAAGAAGTCGATCCCGGTTCCCGCGAATCTCTGACGATGTTCATCGCGTTCGAGGGTGGCGAGGGTGCCGGGAAATCCACCCAGGAGACACTGCTCGCCGATCACCTCGCCGCATGTGGTCACGAAGTGGTGCGCACTCGCGAGCCCGGTGGGACTCCGGCGGGGGAGGCGATCCGCGCCATCGTTCTCAGCCCCGAGTACGAGGGTCTCGATGACCGGGCGGAAGCCCTTCTCTTCGCCGCATCGCGCGGCGAACACGTCGCCCGGGTCATCCGCCCCGCGTTGGAGCGCGGTGCGGTGGTGGTGTGTGACCGCTATATCGACTCGTCGGTGGCGTATCAGGGTGCGGGCCGGAATCTCGGAATGGACGCGGTTCGCGAGTTGAGCCTGTGGGCGACCAACGCGCTCCTGCCCGACCTCACCATCGTCCTCGATATCGATCCGGAGATCGGTCTGTCCCGGCTGCATTCACGTGATCGTCTTGAAGGGCAACCGCTGGACTATCACCGGCGCGTGCGCCAGGCGTTCCTCGACCTTGCAGCGGCGGAGCCCGCGAGATACGTCGTCATCGATGCCACCCAGGACACCTCGGTGATGGCAGATCAGGTGCGCGCTGCCGTCGACGCTCGACTGGACGCGCGCTGATGAGCGCGTCGATCTGGTCCAACCTCGTGGGTCAGGACCTCGCTATCACCAGTCTTCAGGCGGCTGTCGCCGACGCTCGCAAGCTCGAACGCGGGGAGCCGGGACCGGCGATGACGCATGCGTGGCTTATCACGGGGCCACCCGGATCGGGTCGCTCGAGTGCGGCAACGAAGTTCGCCGCCGCACTGGTGTGTCCCGAGGATGGTTGTGGCCGATGCAATGTCTGCCGACTTGCACCGGTGGGTGGTCACCCCGACGTCGAGGTTGTCGTCCCCGAGGGAAGTGAGATCTTGATCGATATCGTCGAGCGCCTGCGTCATATCGCGGCGCAGGCGCCGACTCAAAGTCCCTGGCGTGTCATCGTCGTCGAGGATGCTGATCGCCTAACAGACAAGTCGGGCAGCCAACTTCTCAAGAACATTGAGGAACCCACCGCACATACCGTCTGGGTGCTCTGCGCGCCGAGCGCCGCCGATGTGTTGCCCACTATTGCCTCGCGCACACGGCACATCTCCCTGCGCACTCCGAGCACGGCGAATGTTGCGGAACTCCTGGTGGCCTCCTATGGCGTGGATCCCTCGCTCGCCTCCCTTGCAGCCCGCGCATCCCAAGGACACATCGGTCGCGCTCGGGCACTGGCCACCGACGATGACGCGCGCATCCGGCGCCAGCGCGATCTGCGCGTGCCCTTTCAACTCCGTGACCTCGCGTCCTGTGTTGCGATGGCCGGTGATATCGCCGAGGCATCGAAGGAGGCGGCAAATGCCCGCGCTGATGAACTCGATGACGCCGAGATCGATCTACTCAAGCGGCGCTACTACGCCGAGGGAGTATCCAAACTCGAGAAATCACTCCGTCGCTCCTATGAGACTGAGCTCCGGGAGATGGAGAAGGAGCAGAAGCGGCGGCGCACGCGGATGATCAAGGACGAGGTCGATCGGTCCCTGATCGACCTGCAAAGCCTGTTCCGTGATGTGTTGATCCTGCAACTCGGAGCGGACATCGAGTTGATCAACGAGGAACTGCGCCCTGGTGTCCAGCAACTTGCTGCTGTCGGTACATCCGCAGACACCGTGCGTCGGCTCGGCGCCTTGGAACATGCCCGGCGCGCGGTCACGTCCGGGGTCACGGTCGAATCCGTGCTCGAATCCCTCATGGTCGAGTTGAAGGATCCCTGGGTTCGGGCGAGCGCCTGATCAGATTTCGGCCGCGCGACTCAGGCCGTGCGCGTAGGCGATGAGCGCATCCACGGCGGGTTGCAGGATGGCATCCGTGGTGCGTGAGAGATCCGGAGCAGCTAAGAGGCGCATCGCGGCCTGCAGGAGCGAATCGTAGGTATCGCACCCGCGGGCTAAGCGCTGGGCGATCACCAGCGCGGACTCACGCGCCGCACCCGCCGCGGACGAGGGACTGCGCGCTAACTGATCAAGGACCCGCAGCCGCTCCACGAGTGCGTCGAGGGCTGCACCGGCTTCCATATCTGCAACCAGGACCTCTCGAGTGGCCTCCGGATGCAGGGACTCGATCTTCTTTGCCGCCGTAATGACGTCGAGGCGTGTGCGCAGGTAGCGCTCCACCACGTCACCGCCTACCGCCCCGCGCGGGAGTGCAGACGGAATCTGCGGTGCCGGTGGCGGGGAACCGATGCGGCTGCGCGAGCGGTATCCCCAGAACGCGGTTCCCCCACCGATCCCGGCGAGCGCGATCCACCCGACCGGTGTTCCCACGAAAGCCCCAGCACTGACGATCTCGATCAGGGTCGCCCCTGCTCCCGCCACTGCGGTCGACGACCCGACCATGACCGCGGTCTGCGACCGGCGAACTCTGAGCGCGTGGGCGCGCCGGGTGCGGGCACTCGCCTTGTTGACCACCTTCGCCTGCCGCTGCAGGGCGCGCCCCGAACTCGTGGGCATCGCGTCCAGGGCCTGGCGGATGGCGTCGTAGGCCTCGAGGCCGCGGGCGAGTCCGCGGTCCACCATCGCCGTGAAGTCGGGCTGCTCTCCCACACAGATACGGTACGACGTATGCGTATAGCTATCGCTGTCGCAGCGATGGTCCTCCTCGCTGGCTGCTCCAGTGCGCCGGAGCCCATCCCCCCGAGCACCCCGGAGGCGGCCCCAGCCGCGCCCCCCGATGCGCTCGCACCCTTCTACGCACAGCGACCCGAGTGGCGAGATTGCGGAGATGCCGAGTGCACGAAGATCCTCGTGCCGCTGGACTATTCCGATCCAGGTGGGGACACCATCGAATTGTCGATGACGCGGGTGCCCGCCGAGGGGGAGTCGATCGGGTCGCTTTTCGTCAATCCCGGTGGTCCCGGGGGAAGCGCATTCGAGTACGCGAAGGCCGCTGACTACATCGTGTCGTCGCCTATCCGTTCGGTGTACGACATCGTCGGGGTGGATCCGCGTGGCGTGGGACTGAGTGACCCGATTCGTTGCCTGACCGATGCCGAGATCGACGAGTACGCCGCGGCTGAGGGAACCCCGGATGATCCCGCTGAGGAGGCAGCCCTCCTTGCGGACGTGGCGATTCTCGCGGGGAAGTGCGAGGAGAACGGTGGGCCACTGGTCGATCACATGGGCACTATCGATGCTGCACGGGATCTGGACATCGCGCGTGCGGTGACGCTGGATCCGGTATTGAACTACCTGGGCCTTTCCTACGGCACGGCGCTGGGTTTCGCGTATATGACGTTGTTTCCGGAAACGACGGGTCGCATGGTCCTTGATGGCGTGCTGCCGACCGATCTGGCCAATGAGGAGATCAGTAAGGGTCAAGCCGACGCATTCGAGGTGGCGTTCGAACATTTTGCGGCGGACTGTGCTGAGTCCGGGGACTGTCCGTTCGCAGGTGAGGGGCCGCAGGTGGCCACGCAGTTGCGGGATTTCCTGCGAGCGCTGGATGGGAAACCGCTTGCCACCACCGATGGCCGTCAACTCACCGAATCCCTCGGCGCCTTCGCTGTGCTTTCTTACCTCTATTTCCCGAGCGACGACTATCCGCGTCTGCGGGAAGCGCTGGCATCGGCGGTGAACGAAGGTGATGGCACGGCCCTCCTGACGCTGCTTGATGAGCGTCGCAACCGGTCACCCGAGGGCGAGTACCTCGACAACTCCACCGACTCGTACTACGCGGTGACGTGCGCGGACTTGCCTTTCACGGGAACCGACGACGACGTGCGCGCCCTCGCCCGGACATGGGCGGAGAGCGCACCCACGTTCGGGGCGGCGCTGGCATGGGGACTGCCGGTCTGCCGCGACTGGCCGGTCCGCGCCGAGCCACTACCTGCCTTGGCGGAACCGCGCACACTGCCGCTCATCGTCGGCACCCGGTTCGATCCGGCCACGCCGGTGCAGTGGGCGGAGCGGCTGCACGCCCAGATTCCCGGTTCCGGCCTGGTCATCTGGGAGGGCTACGGCCACACGGCCTACCTGCAGGGTTCGGGGTGCGTCGACGAGGCGATCGACAGGTACCTCCTCGTCGGGGAAATCCCGACCACCCCACGTATCTGCGACTAGATACCCCTAGGGGGTATACTGTCCGCATGACGGGTTACGCCACGGACAAGGACGACGTCCTACGCCGACTGCGCCGGATCGAGGGACAGGTGCGCGGACTGCAGCGCATGGTCGAGGAGGACACCTACTGCATCGACGTGCTCACCCAGGTGTCCGCGGCCACCAAGGCCCTGCAGTCGGTGGCACTGGTCCTGATGCAGGACCACCTGGGCCACTGTGTTGCCGATGCGATCGCCGAGGGTGGGGACGTTGCCACGGAGAAGATCGCTGAGGCGTCCGACGCGATTGCCCGACTGGTGCGGAGCTGAGCCTGGCTGTGTCGGATCTCCGTGCCGTCGAACTGGATATCGAGGGAATGACGTGTTCGTCGTGTGCTGCGCGGGTGGAACGCAACCTCAACCGGATCCCGGGCGTCGAGGCCACGGTGAACTTCGCTACCGAGCGCGCCACTGTGCAACTACCTCCCGGCGCCACCATTAGCGATGCCATCGCGGCGGTGGAGGCAACGGGATATTCGGCGCGCGAGCATGCACCTGACGTGCACCTGGGTGCCGACACCCGCGACCTTCGAAGGCGCCTGTCCGTCGCAGTGACACTGACGATTCCCGTCCTCCTTATGGCGATGGTGATGCCATTGCAGTTCCCCGGATGGCAGTGGGTGTCTCTCGTCCTCACCATTCCAGTTGTCACCTGGTGCGCCTGGCCATTCCATCGAGCCACACTGATCAATCTCCGCCATGGAGCCGTGACGATGGACACCCTCGTGTCCATCGGGATCGCCGCGGCGTTCCTCTGGTCGGTGTACGCGCTCCTCTGGGGTGGTGCCGGAGCGATCGGCATGACCATGTCTTTCCACCTACTGGGGAGTTCCGGAACGCCCGAGGTGTATTTCGAGGTGGCCACCACCGTCACCGCGTTCCTGCTCCTCGGACGCTATTGGGAGTTCCGGGCCAAGGATCGAAGCGGTCAGGCCCTTCGTGACCTCGCGACCCTCGGTGCCCGGGAGGCCAACCTCCTCACCGGCACAGGTGAGCGGCAGGTACCGGTCGAGCAACTGGGAGTCGGCGATCTGGTGCGTGTCCGGCCGGGCGAAAAGATCCCTGCCGACGGGATCGTGGCGTCGGGTTCGGCGGATATCGACATGAGTTTCCTCACCGGCGAATCGGTTCCGGTAGCCGTGGGCCCCGGTGATTCCGTCGTGGGCGCTGCGATCGTGGGTGCCGGAACCCTGGATGTGGAACTGACGGCGGTGGGCGAAGCCACCCAGGTTGCGCAGATGAGCCGTCTACTTCAGCAGGCCCAGGCACAGAAGGCACCTGTCCAGCGACTCGCGGACCGCATCAGCGCTGTCTTCGTTCCCGTGGTTCTCCTCCTTGCCGTCCTCACGTTGATCGGATGGCTGTTGGCCGGGGCGGATGCGAATGCGGCTTTCGCTGCCGCGGTCGCGGTTCTGATCATCGCCTGCCCGTGCGCGCTCGGGCTTGCAACCCCGACGGCTCTCCTGGTGGGCACCGGTCGCGGTGCGCAGTTGGGCATCCTCATCCGCGGCCCCCAGGTGCTCGAGGCCACGCGCCAGATTACGACCGTCGTGTTGGACAAGACGGGAACGGTCACCGAGGGCCGGATGGTCGTCGAGCGCGTGACGGTCCTCGGTGCCCGGGACGAGGAACGGGTACGGACCTACGCCGCATCTCTGGAAGTCCTGTCTGAGCACCCCGTGGCCCGAGCCATCGCCACCCTCGCGGACGATCACCTGGAGGTTCAGGAATTCGTGGCGCTCCCGGGGGGTGGAGTACGTGGATTCATTGATGGGCATCCCGTGACATTGGGACGCCCATCCTGGCTGCGCGAGCAGGGGATCCATGTTGATGACGTACTGATTTCCATCACCGATGCCACGGTCGTCGGAGTCGCAATCGATGGTGAGGTGGTCGCACTCATTGAGATCGGGGACCAGCCGCGTCCGGACAGTCCCCGCGCGATCGAGGACCTGCGGCGTCTCGGTCTCACGCCAATGCTGGTGACCGGGGACCGGAAGCGGACCGCGGATGCGGTGGCAGCTGAGGTGGGAATCGTGGACGTGATTGCCGATGCGAGCCCACAGGACAAGGTCACCGTTGTGCTGGATCTCCAACGTCAGGGTCGGGTCGTCGCGATGGTGGGGGATGGCGTGAACGACGCGATCGCGCTCACTCAGGCCGACCTGGGCATCGCAATGGGGGCCGGGACCGACCTTGCGCGTGAGGCGAGTGACATCACCGTCATTCGTGCCTCGCTCATGGGCGTGGTCGATGCCATCCGACTCTCGCGCCGGACCCTGAGCATTATCAAGGGGAATCTGTTTTGGGCATTCGCCTACAACATCGCGGCGATCCCCTTGGCGATGGCAGGCCTGCTGAACCCCATGATTGCCGGTGCCGCGATGGCCTTCTCGTCGGTTTTCGTGGTCAGTAACAGTCTGCGTCTCCGGCGGTTCGCTGCTTCCTCGTGACTTCGTGGGTCACGTCCGAGTGTGGTGCCACATCCGCTCGGTTTCGTAGTAGATCTCACCCTGGAAACGTTGCTGGGTTGCCGGATCGAGCGATCGGAAACCACCGATGAACCCGTAACAACCGTCGCTACCGCAATGGCAGTGGAATTGGTGTCCGTCACAGTCCCAATCGAAAAGCGTGTAGTCGCAGGTGATCTCGTCACCCGGATACAGATTGCGAGTGGCGATCTGCTCGTACGCGATGACCTTTCCTGTTGAGGGATCGAGCACATCGCGACTCACACTCGTTGGGTCACAGGAGTGGTTCATGAAGCACCCAGGGATATCGAAGGTGCGGACACCCATGTAGCGAACGGTATGCATGGATGTGATCACGATGTCCTCCACCTCGTCACCTACCTGGACGTGTATGAGATACGTGCGCCCGTCGTCGGCAATAGTGATCTCATGCGCTCGGTAGATCACCTCCCCAGCGCGCACCGGCGTGGTGACGTGGAGGGAAAGCCCGCCTGAGCCGCGTTGCACACGCACGCCGGGCGGTGGGGTGAAGATCTCCTCGCCGAGGGGATGCGCACGGTCCTGCGCGTCGCTCACGGTCACCTCCCCTCGATCCGGCCAACCCTGTCATGGGCACCGAGGTCCGTGCTGCACTTCTGGCTACTCTGAGGCCAGCGCACCCGCGCCGCGTTCGGAGACCCGATGAGACCTGGAGTGTTGTCGGCCTTCGCCGTCGTCACCCCCACTACTCGACGCATCCTCGTCGGGAACCTGGTCTCGGCGGTGGGAAGCGGAATCACGCTGCCCTTCTTCATCATCTACCTCGGTCAGGTGCGTGGGCTCGGCACACCGACGGCGGGCCTGCTGCTCGCGTACGTCGCGGTCGTGACCCTGGTGTGCACGCCGATCGTGGGCACCCTCGTCGACCGATTCGGTCCGCGGCCGGTGTTGATGACGGGGTTGGTCGTGACGGCCGCCGGGGTTGCGTCTCTCGACACGTTGTAACCTCCGATCGTGTCGAGGGTCTCTCCTGCGCGCGTGTCGCGTCGAACGAGGTGATCCCCTGGGTCATCCTCACCGGCGGTGAATCACGCCGCATGGGGGAGGACAAAGCCTCGTTGGTGGTGGCTGGCATCACTCTGCGAGATCGTGCGATTGCCGCGGTCGACGAGTATCGGATTGTCGGCCCGGAAGTGCGTGGGGGACCCGCCCACGCCCTGGTGTCGGTTGCGCGGCAGACCCACGATGAGGCCTTCGGCGTGCTCGCTGTCGACATGCCCTTCGCAGCGCGCGTGGTTCCCGCCCTTGCTGAGGCATGGTCCACCTGCACCGCTGATGCGCTCATCGCGCGCGATGAACACCCACAGTGGTTGTGCGGGGTCTACCGACGCACAGCGTTACTCGCGGCTGCTGAGCACTTCGTTGAGACCGAGAATCTCCCACTGTGGCGTATCGGGGAGCACCTTCGCATGGAGTACCTGAACGTCACGGATCCGGTAATCCTCTTTGATGTGGACACGCCTGCCGACTTGGAGTGGGCATCTAGTCGCCTCCGAGGGGAGTCGCCGGATACGCGGCCGCGCACGGTATGAGTTTGGACCGTGCCCGCGTGATCATTGGGGAGTTAGCGCGCGTCGATGGGCGAAGTGTCCTGGCGCGGACCAGCACATCCGGGAGAAGTACTCCAATGTGCGACTGACTGGATTGACTTGCCACGGTGAGCTTGCTTCGGACCGCAGGGGACTGAGCTCGGGGCTCGCCACTACCCTGACCGCATGGCTAAGCCGCGCGTCGATGCCGCGGGTGGGTTGGCGGCCATGCGGTACGTCCTGGCCCGTGGTCGCGACGTCGGAACTCTCGCTCTCTACCGGCGCCTGCGCAGCCGCAACGCATGCAAGACGTGTGCTCTGGGTATGGGTGGTCAAGAGGGTGGCATGGTCAACGAGGTGGGCCACTTCCCCGAAGTCTGCAAGAAGTCGGTGCAGGCCCAGGCAGCCGACATGGGCCGAGTCATCACTGAGGTGGATCTTCGATCACTCAGCTTGGAGGATCTCACCCGCTACAGCAGTGCACAGATGGAGGCCTTGGGGCGACTGACGTTCCCGGTCATCGCGGGTCCGCGCGATACCCACTTTCGTCGCGTGACGTGGGAGGAGGGACTGACCGTCGCGACGGGCGCCTTCACGTCCTCGTCGCCCGCGCGAACGTTCTGGTACACAAGTGGGCGATCCAGCAATGAGGCTGGCTTCCTCTTGCAACTGATCGCGAGGGCATTCGGCACGAATAACGTCAATAACTGTTCCTACTACTGCCACCAGGCTTCAGGTGTCGCCCTGACGTCCATTTATGGGAGTGGGACGGCGTCAGTGTCCCTGGAAGACCTCGAGCACACCGAACTCGTCGTCCTCGCCGGTGCAAACCCAGCGAGTAACCACCCTCGTCTTATAACGCAGTTGATTGCGCTTCGCCGCCGCGGAGGCAAGGTGATCGTCATCAACCCTTTGTCAGAGCTCGGACTGCGGCGATTCCGACTACCCTCAGATGCCCGAAGCTTCATCGCCGGATCGGATGTGAGCGATCTCTACCTCCAGCCCCATATCGGAGGAGACATCGCACTGAGTCTTGCCCTCCTCAAGGGGATTATGGAGCGCGATGCGATTGACACCGCATTCGTCGATGCTTGCACGGAGAACTCGGATGAGGTCTGGGCGCATGTCGAGTCGCTGACGTGGTCAGACCTAATCCAGGCAAGTGGTGTCCCGCGTGATCAAATCGATGCGGCCGCGGACATGATTTCGTCCGCCCCGTCCGCGATCTTCATGTGGGCGATGGGTCTGACGCATCACACGTACGGCACCGACAATGTGCGAGCGCTGGGGAACCTTGCCCTAGCCTGCGGGTTCCTCGGCAGGCCCGGATCGGGCCTGATGCCTATCCGCGGACATTCCAATGTCCAGGGCATCGGTTCCATGGGTGTGACCCCGTCCATGAAAGGAGCTTTCGCTCGGGCGATGGCGGAGATCTATGGCGTCGATACCTCGATGCCGCCTGGATTGGACACATTCGCATCTATGACTGCTGCGCATCAGGGGGAGATCGACGTCGCACTGATGCTGGGGGGAAACCTCTGGGCGAGCAACCCGGATTCCCCGTGGGCAAGTGAGGCACTTTCGCGCGTCGGCACGGTGGTCTCGCTGACCACCAAACTCAATCAGGGTCACGTGCGAGGTCGAGGAGCGACGACAGTAATCCTTCCAGTACTGGCACGCGATGAAGAGCAGCAAGCAACCACCCAGGAATCGATGTTCAATTTCGTTCGTTTGTCCAGTGGTGGTGATCCAAACGTCGCGGGCGAAATGCGATCGGAGGTGGCGATTCTGGCTGAGATAGCTCACCGCATCCTGCCCGCGGACCGATTCGACTGGCATGACCTCACGTCGCACGATGCACTCCGCCAGTCCATTGCCCGCACTGTCCCTGGATACACGGCGGCGGCGGATATGACCAAGACGAAGCGGGAGTTCCAGATCGCCGGCAGGGTCTTCCACGAACCCCGATTTGCCACGCCGACGGGGAAAGCCACGTTCCATCTAACGGAATTGCCACCACGTGTTCTCGAGCCGGGTCAGTTCATGCTCATGACCGTGCGTTCTGAGGGACAATTCAACTCCGTCGTCTACGACGAGGAGGATCTCTACCGCGGAAACCTGCGACGTGATGTCGTGATGCTTGCTGCGGAAGATGCCGCTTCCCTGGAGGTTGCCGAGGGCGATGTCCTCATTGTGGAGAGTGCGACCGGGTCAATGCGTGTGCACGCGGCGATCGTGGATATCCGCGCCGGCAATGTCGCCATGTATTACCCCGAGGCAAACGTCCTGGTGGATCGCGCCCAAGACCCGGAATCCCGGACCCCGGCCTTCAAGTCCGTTCCCGTCAGACTCCAGGTCGCCTGAGGTTGCACTACAACTCCACTTCGCGAGCGGGGTGGGAAGAGCCCTGGCTGAGTTCATGGTGATTCGGCTAGGTAGCCTTGGCCGGCTCCGGGAGGAGTAGGCCGCCTTAGCTCAGGGGTAGAGCAACGCACTCGTAATGCGTAGGTCCGGGGTTCAAATCCCCGAGGCGGCTCCGCTGGAAAATGTTGTGTACCAACAACTTTCGTGGATCGATGAAAGAGCGATCGACGGCGTTGGCCCCAGAAATGGCCCCATAGCGTGGGGCCATCGACACGCTGGAGCGGAGCCGATCGGACCGCGGCGGCCCTTGTGGGGCCATTTGTGGCCCCACAAGGCGAGGCTCAGGGCACCCTGGCCCGGACTCGCCGCCTCCGCGTAGCCTTCCGATGGTGTCATCGACGGCGGCCGGCAGAGGCGGTGGCCAGTCGCCGAGTGATTCGCAGTCCTCGAGATTGGCTGCGCGATTGCCCTTCCCACCCTCCTTTGACGCAAGTCGGGTCGGTGGGCGCACCTAACATCGCGCCATGGACGCGACAGCGCGACTGCGCACATCCGCACTCGCCGCCTGGAGTCGAGCAGTGCGCGTATCGCACGACTTCGACATCGACACCTACTACGCCCCGGTCACCGAAACACTCATGTGGATGGCCGCTCTCATCGACGCGCTCGACAGGAAGCGTGACCCCACGTTCCGGGGCCTCGTCTACGCGCGCAACTGCGCTGTCCACGGCTACGCCATCGTTGCCGAAGTGCGCGAAGAGGCCCCGTGGGAAGCGCGTAGGACCAAGGGGGGTCCCCGCGTCGGAGGCGGGTCAGCCCGAGTTCGAGCCTGGGCCTTCACAGAAGACCCCGACCCGCATGACTCGTCGGAAGGTACGAGGGACCGCTACAAGGCGCAGCGGGAGGACTACAACGAGCACGTGGCCCACTTCGAGGTCTTTCACCTGCTCTCTTGGGCCCTCCACGACCTCGGCGTGGACGTCGACTCGATAGACCTGTTCAGTCAGGACTGACCCGCAAGGCCTCGGCGACCACCGGGGTCCGCTCGCGCCGATCATCGACCTCGATCATGCAAGGACCTCGCCTCTGTGCGCTGAGGGCGTCCGACACTTGACCGCCGGCGATTGCCCGGGCCGACGTGAGGACCGGGTGGACACAACTTGTTGTAGGGAGTCCAAGCCGATTGATGGCGTCCCAACGAGAAGGGGCCGACCTAGGCCAGCAGGTCGCGAGTGAGGTCTGGGTAGGCGCCGACCCAGGCATCCCATAGCGCGTCGATTCGCTCGTCGAGGGTGAGGGTGAGGTTGGCCCGGAAGGCGGAGCGGACCTGGTCGTGGCTCTTCTCGGACTGTGCACGGGCGTAGTAGCGGTTGGTCGTTTGGACGTCTGCATGCCGAAGGAGTGCGGCCGCCTCGTACATGGTGCCGCCGGAGTCGACGACGACGCTGGCGGCGTATGCCCGCAGGTCCTTGATCTTGACGGCGCGGCGGCGGGGGTCGAGTTCGGGCAGGAGGGGGTTGCCGGCGAGGCCGGCGGCGGCGCGGGCGGGGTACCACACGCGCTTGGTCCAGTCGCTGTGATGGATCGTCGCGGTGGGTCTGAGTCCGTGGCCCAGGCGAGTCGGCCGAAAGAGCAGATCCCCGAACATGTCGTCCGTGATCGGGCGGCTGTCCGCCAGGGCGCGGAGCGCGGTCCACAACGGGGTGGGCAGGGGAACGACCTCAGCGTTCCCGCCCTTGACGTCCTCGACGACCCACAGGTGCGCAGTTGCGTTCCAGGTGAAAACGCGTCGGACGCTCAGGCGGGGTCGGTCGGTCCACACGTCGGTCACGGACAGTCCGACGGCCTCACTCCAGCGTGGCCCTGCCCAGGCCATCGTGAGGATCAGCAGGCGGTCCTCGCCCCGGGCAGGGTGTGAGGCGAGGAGAGCCAGCTCCCTCCACGAGGGCAGCAGGACGGGGTCGGCGACGGCGCGGCGGCTACGTCCGGTCTTGGTAGTGACGCGCCGGACCTCACGCGCGGGGTTCGCCAGTAGACGCCCTTGGCGCACTTCCCATGCCAGTGACGCGCGGACAAGGGCGAATGCCTTCTTCACGCGGTGCTGGGAGAAGCCCTGGTCGCGCATGCGTCGTACCCAGGTGTCCAACGCGGGCGCGTCGACAAGGCGAACGGCGGCATCGGCGATGTTGGCGCGAGGATGTGAGATGACGTTCTTCAGCAGTTCCTTGTAGTCACGGATCGTGTTGTCGATCTTGGCTGGTGAGATGAGCGTGGCTGAGGCTGCTCGCCGGGAGAAGGTGTCCGAGCAGTCGATTGGCCGATGGAAGTCGGAGTTCTTGGAAGGCGGCAAGGCCGCGCTCGTTGCTGGGAGGACCGGGGCGTGGATCCCCGGCGGTGGCACCAAGACCGAGACGGCCGTGCCACTGATCGAGATTCGTGAATTGGTGGAAGTGCCCCAACCGGAGAATCCCTACGACTAGGTCGTCAACCGGGACTGTGTGTGGCTTATTGACAGTCGTTTTCAATAAGGCTAGAGTCGGATATCCGGCCCGGGTCGCAGGTTGTCCCCCACGTTGGGGTCATTCCGCCCTCGTCTACCTCGTCTTGCGATGGCGATAGCGAATCGGGCCGGCACCAAGGGCACGAACTCACCGGTCTAGGAGACAGCATGAGCACACGCAAGATTCGTATCACCACCGTTGCGGCCCTGGCGGCTGCCATGAGCCTCACCCTCGTGTCCGCGTGGGGGCCGACTGCCGCTGCCGCCGATCGCTCGGCGTGTCCGGCTGAGCCGGTGCGCGTCGTCGTAAGCGTCAACCAATGGGGGGACATCACCCGCCAACTCGCCGGCTCCTGCGCCAAGGTGGTGCAGATCCTCACCGACCCCAACATCGATCCGCATGACTACGTCCCCAATGCGAAGGCCAAGAAGCGCTTCGCGGGTGCCGACATTGTGGTGGTCAATGGCGTGGGCTACGACGATTGGGCGCAGCAGGCTGCGCAGGAGTACGCACCCAAGGCCACCGTCGTGGTCCTCGGGGAAGGAGCCGGCGTGCAGGTGGGTGCCAATCCCCACCTCTGGTACGGCCCCGACTACGTCTTCCTCTCCACGCGCGTGATCACCGGGGCGCTCCTCGAGGCGCGCCCCAAGGCCAAGGGCTACTTCCTCGAGCGCCTGGCGAGTTATCAGTCCGGGCCCCTCGCGGGCTACCTTGAGGCCGTTCGATCGGTACCGGTTGGCGAGCCCCCGCTGCGTTACGCCGCCACCGAGACGATCTTTAACTACATGGCTGCGACAACCATGCTGGAGGACATGACTCCCTCGGCATGGGAAATCAATTCGCTCGATGACCGCCCTCAGACAAAGGCCAGTGCCCGGGAGTTCGAGGACCTCCTCAAGGCCAAGAAGGTGGATGTGCTCATCTTCAACACCCAGACCTCTGATCCGGTCGCCAAGAAGATGGTGAAGGTCGCCAAGGGCAAAGGCATTCCGGTGGTCAGCGTCACAGAGACGGTCCCGCCAAAGTACGCGACATTCGTTGCCTGGCAGGATGCCATGCTTGCCAATCTCAGCCGAGCGTTGAATCGCTAGCCGGGCAACCAGAACGGCCCCCCACCACGGATGGTGAAGGGCCGTTCGGTTTCCCTGCGCGCGAGGCGAATCGACGCTCAGGAGGCCGGTGGTGCGTTTGTGATATCTAAACTTGTAGCACAGGGCCGCGATTGCCCCTCACAACGCTTCGTCGGTTTTTCGTCGGTTTTTTCGGCAAAACACCTGTCTAGGGCTCTATTACCTCACAAAATCGGGCTCTAAACGCTTAAAGTTTAGATGTCGTAGTACATCTCGAACTCGTGCGGATGCGGGCGGAGACGAATCGGATCCACCTCGTTGCTCCGCTTGTAGTCCACCCAGGTCTCGATGAGATCCGCGGGGAATACGCCACCGGCCTGCAG
>Ga0194132_10000633_pt1 | contig 71706 bp, 76 predicted proteins | sample TA2KigOf80mmetaG_FD_148612 | JGI IMG/M metagenome (GOLD analysis project Ga0194132, IMG submission 148612) | Freshwater microbial communities from Lake Tanganyika, Tanzania - TA2015054 Kigoma Offshore 80m | ecosystem: Environmental > Aquatic > Freshwater > Lake | place: Tanzania: Lake...
CGGAGATCCTTCCGGCGGTGGACATCGGCCTCTTCGAACGCCTGATTTCCCAGAGTGTCGAATCTGACGGCCCCCATCTGTGGCAAGTAAAATGGTGGGCGCAGATCGTGCGACTGCTTTTCTACTACCGCACGTATACGAAGTGGTCGCGCAAGGTGTTCACGCGGCACGAGGTTTTTGGCAGGGAGCATTGGGCCAAAGTCCGCGGTCCGTGCATCGTTGTCTGCAATCACACCAGCCACTACGACCAGATGTGCATGATCAAGGCCCTGCCTTGGCGCGTCCGCGTCAACCTCTTCATCGGTGCTGCCGCGGATCGCTGGTTCCTCAAGGGTCGCAAAGAGATTTCGCTGCAGCCCTGGTACCAATCTCTGGTTGCGGGTCTCTATCCCATCCATCGTGGTGGCGGTTCAAAAACACTCGACTATCCGAAGTGGCTGCTCGATCAGGGTGCGTGCCTGATGCTGTTTCCCGAAGGCACTCGCGCGCGCGGGCGACATCTCTCACCGTTCAAACACGGCGCGAGCATCCTCGCACTGGAGAAGAATGTTCCGATCGTACCGGTGTATCTCGAAGGTCTGCGGCGAATTCGCCCTCCTGGCAAGAAAGAAGCAGTGCCGGGACCTGTGGCGGCCCATGTTCTGGATCCGCTCTTTTTCGAACCGGGCACAACCGTGCCACAGGCGACTGAGCGGCTGTATATGGCGATGAGGGCTGCGCACGATGCGGCCAACGCACGCGAGGACTCAACACGAGCCGCCCGCGAACGGGGTGAAGTGAAGGCAGAGCTCGCGGGATTAGTTCCGCACTGATCCGCCGCTAACACAAACTGAGTCGCCAAAAACAAACAAGCCCGCTTACGCGGGCTTGCCTGCCGCACCCGACCAGGGGAGGAGGGGAGAGAGATGGTCGAGTGCGGTTAACCGGGACTAGAGGCGTCATGTCCCTTTTCTTGAGGCGTATTTCCTACGCGCTCTTCTTAGGCCGCTTTGGCGACGTCAGCCGGCTGCTCTGCTGGCTTGGCTGCATCAAACACTTTGCGCCATGCAGAACCGTTTGCCTGGAAAGCTTCCTTGACCAGCTCGTTGCGAGCCTTGACCGTTTCTTGGGTGCCGTTCCACAGCTGCTCAACGTAGGTGCGCTGCAGTTCGAAAAAACCGGCCGGATCTTTCGTTTCCGGGAGCTTCTTGCCGAATTCCTGATTGAACTCGATGTACTTGCGTACGGACTGGCCGTCGAATTCGGCGAGTTTGCGGAACCACTCGGCGTTCATCTCCATCAGGTCGCGGCCAAACTGGAAGCTCTTTTCGAATGCGTTCATGAGAAATTACCTTGTTGTCCCTTCGACCCGGAGGCCGTTAGGTTTGGGTTCGCACTTTTGCTGCAATGCACAACGACGCGCATTGTGCACTACAGCATATTGGTGCGCAAGCGTTTTTTGAAAACGACTGATTTCAATATTTAGATTTTTAAAATCAACAAGATAGATAGAAGCTTCGTGTCATCGGCCCGAGATCGAGTGCACAAATTTCAGCTGTAACGAGCCAACAGATCCGCCAAAAGCCGAAAAACTCCTGCATGACTACCCATACCGACATGTGTGGAGTGAACCGCGTGATGTTCGGTGTGGGGGTTGTACGGATCGATGCTCGCCTGCCATGCAACGACACCATCCGATTTCGAGTAGATGGAATGCACCGGCACCTTGATCGGCACCGATTCGCGCTGTGCCTGCAGATCGCTGGCTTCCTGCACTGAAAGCCCGCTCGCCCGCATGGCGTAAGCACCGATGGATGATGCACCCGGACCACCCTGGATGGGAGTTCCCATGGTGATGACAGAACGAACGCTCCGTGCATCGCGTCTGGCTAACTCCCGCGCCAGCATGCCGCCCCGACTCCAGCCGATCAGCTGGACGGGTCGACCGTGCAATGCCGCATGATCTGCAAGCACAGGCTCAAGTTGATCAAGCAGTTTCAACAATGGCCCGCGATTGAGGCCGAGATTCCAGCCCTCCACCGAATAGCCGATCCGCTCAAGGAAACGGCGCAGCAGCCAGGTCGACGTGTCATCCGTCATGAAACCGGGCAACACCATTACGGGCCCTTTGCCGCGGGGAACCTGCAGCACCAACAACGGCAACTGCGCGAGCAGCGCCGCGGCGTCAAACACCACCCGCCCTTCCAGAGCCTGATCAAAGAGTGAAGGCGGGCGGATCATGCACAGCTGAACAGAGTCGTCAGAGCCGTAGCGTGTGGTCCGCCTGGTCAGTCAGGCCATCCACATCGTGCGACATGATGACGAGGTCGTGGGATCGACCGCGCCGATCTTCCACATAATCCGAGAGCAGCGCTTCAGGTACAAAACCGAGGCGCTTGAATGCGGCCTGTGCGCCGAGCTGATCCGGGGTCATGTGCGCCATCAGCTTCCTGAGGCCGAGCGCCTGGGCGATGTCGAAGATCTTTGCAGTGAGCTGGCGGCCGAGCCCGAGACTGCGATAGTCGGGCCCCACATTGACCCGGATTTCACCGACCCGGCGCGTCCAGCGCGCGGGGTTGCGGTCTACCGTCACATATCCCGCCAGGCGTTCGCCATCGAAGGCGAGGATGGAAACCGTAAGCCCGTTCACCACGTTTCGCAGCCAGTTTGCGACCGCGTCGGGACGCATGATGTCCACCCGAAGAAATAGCAGATCGCTCTCGGGTAGTTCTGCCGCAAAGTCGAGAATCGCCTGATCATCGCCTGACCTGGCCAGCCGCATTTCGATGACACGGTTATCGCTCAGCGTCACTTTCGCGGGAAAGCGATCAAGCAGGATCCGGTCAGGGTTAAGTTCCGTCATGTGTTTACAGCCTTGTCAGCGGAATTGATGGCATGAAATCAATTGGAATTAGCTGGACTGGGATTGGCCTGCCTGGCCGCGCGCCGCGACCAGCAGCTCATCAAACGCCTGCACCACACCATCGGCCATCTGATCGATGTCGGGCATGAGGCGTGGATCCGCAACGAAATTGAAATACAGGTTCTGGTTATAGCTCACCACCGCAATGCCGAAGCCGATGTTCGCAGCGAGCATGAGCAGCGCCAGCGAATCGACGATGCGGTGCCCGGCGAGATATTGCTGCGTCTGCACGCCCGGGATATTCGTACAGGTGAAGTTGTAACCCACCATCGGCAGGCGCGGTACAAAGTCTGGTGGCACTGGCAGCGGAAACCGAGCTGCCAGCGCTGTGGGATCAAAGGCGGAGCCAACAAGCAGCGTGGGTGCCATCGTCACCGGCGGAAACGATGGCATGGTCTCTCTCATGAGTTCCATCGCCTGCGCTTCGCGGTTCTGCTTGATGTATTCTGTTTCCCAACGCACCTTGCGCAGTCGCTCGGTGATTTCCATGGGTTCGGCATCAAACACGGGGAAAATCCCCGAGACCCTGTTGCCCAGAGCGCCCTTTTCATCTTCCCGGCGCACACTGACCGGCACCATGATCCGGAGGTGTTTGCCTTTTACGTTTTCCTTGCGTCCCACGAGGTAACGCGCGGCAGATTCCGCCACCACGGCGAGTACCACATCGTTCACCGTGCCGCCGAATGACCGGCGAATGTCTCTGAACGCACCGAATGACAACTTGCGCCAGCGGAAAATCCTCTTGGGACCCACCAACGCTGCATTCCACGGTGCCGTGATCACTGGTTCGGACATGAACCGCGTCATCGACTCCGCGGCGCGGCGAAGCAACTCTGTACGACCCGGGAGATTAGCCACATTGCCGAACTGCATGCTCCAATTACCCGCAACTTCGATTGCGGCTTCACTGGCCAGCTCCATCGGTGTCTGGGCTTTTGCCGGCACCCATGGCGTTTCGGGTGCCGGTGGATGCCGAGCATCTTTTTGCAAATCAAACAGGATCATCGACAGATCGATACCCGATGCACCATCCACGAGTGCGTGATGGCCCATCAAGATCAGTACCGTGCACCCTTCGATACCCGTGATCAGGTACATCATCCACAGGGGTCGCCTGCGATCGAGGAGACGTTCAGACAGCCGAACCGCTGCTTCCAGCGCATCGTTCGTTGACGAACCTTTGGGCATCACGTGCTCACGCACGTGGAAATTGAGATCGAACTCCGGATCATCCACCCACTTCGGGTGAGCCAGATTGAAAGGCACGAACGCCAGCCGCTGTCGGTAAGGCGGAATCAGGTGGATGCGCGCCGCCATGTGATTGAAGAAGGTTTCGAAGCCGAGTTCGCCTTCGATGATGCAAAGCGTTGCGCCATGCATAGGAGCGCTGGCGGTTTCGGCATACAGGAAAGAAGCGTCGTGGTCGGTGAGGCGCATGGGCAATACTTCAGGCAGGGCCGGAGTCTTGTATCAGGGTGGGTAAAGTGGGAGCGGGTCTCTCGTTAACGGTCGGGCCTGTTTCCACCCGCCCCGGACAACAGCGAGAAAAATCCCTGCCAGGGCGCCATCGCACCGGCGAACATGTTCTTCACGAACTCTTCCCGCTGGTCCTGGCTCGCCTGCAGGTTTTCCGTAAACCGTTCGAGCATGTGTTGCTGGAAACCTTGCACATCAGGCAAACCCATGAACCGTCGCAGTTCTTCCGGCGTAAGGTCGACTTCAACGTTGAATTTCATGCTTTGATCCACTTTGTGTGCTATGCAGCATAGCCCGATGTGCCGCGTTCGACGAGGGGCACGTATGATCCCCCTGACTAGCGCCCCGTAAACAGCGCCATCCGGCCAGGGGAAACTTCGATGCCTCAAAAAACCTCCGAAAGCTCACCTTTGCCGCCCGGTTCCGGGCCGGACGGCGAATCGGTCGCCGACCGGACTGAGGGTGTGGCGTTGAGCGGTTTGCTCGGTGCCAATCCGGAGGCGGTGATAACGGCATGGCGTGAGTTTGCGGCGCAGCTCGGTCAACAGCCGCAGGTGGCGATGCGCCAACAGTTCGCCTATCAGAAAGAACTTGCCGGCATCTGGCTCGGCGATCAGCCCGACGATGACCCGGACGATCCACGATTTGCGGACAAGGCATGGAAAGAAGACCCCATGTTCAGACGGCTGCGCCAGTCCTGGTTTGCCTGGACCCGCAGCCTCGATGCATGGCTCGACGCATCGGGCCTCGAAGGCATCGAGCGGCAGCGCGGTGCGTTTCTGCTCGAGATCGCCAAGGAAGTGTTTGCACCGGTGAACTCACCCTGGACACCGGAAACCATCCAGCGCGCCATCGACACCCGCGGCCAGAGTCTATTGAGCGGCATCCGCAACTTCCTCGACGATCAGAAACACAACCACGGCTATCCCGCCATCGCTGATCGCAAAGCGTTCACGGTGGGGAAAGACGTCGCACCGACGGCGGGCAAGGTAATCTGGCGGGAGCCGCTGTTTGAACTCATCCAGTACACACCCGTTACCGCGGAGGTGCACAAGCGCCCGGTGCTCTATGTCTTCAGCCAGGTGAACCGTTTCTACCTCGGCGACCTGACGCTAGAACGCAGCCTATTCCGCCAACTACTGGAAGCAGGCATCCAGGTCTACGCCATCAGCTGGAAGAATCCACTGCCGGGACATGCCGGCTGGTCCCTAGAGACTTACGCGGAAGGTGTGATTACGGCCATCCGCGTCATGCGCAGGATCGCCGGCGTGAAACGCATCGATCTGATGGGTCTCTGCGCCGGAGGGCTGACGGCAGCGGTCGCCGCAGGTGTTCTGAACGCGCGCGGCGATAACTGGATCAAATCCCTGTCACTCTTTGTCTCGACCCTCGACAACCAGCCCGGCGACAGCGACTTCACACTCTTCGTCACGGATGAAACGGTCGCCGCACAAAAGGCAAAGGTGCGTGCCGAAGGCATGATGCGGGAGCGCGACATACTCGAGATGTTCGCCATGCTCAGGCTCGATGAGAGCATCTTCAGCTTTGTGCGTAGCAACTACTTCCGCGGTGAAGCGCCACTCGCTCATCCACTGCTCTTCTGGTCCATGGACTACACGCGTGTGCCCGCCGAGATGCAGTGCGATTTCATTGATCTCGCGCACCACAACGCGCTTGCGAAAGGGCAATGGTCGGCGCTCGGCGAGAGGATCGATCTGCGCCAGATCCAATACCCGGTTTACATCATGGCTGGCACCACGGATCACATCACGCCTTGGCGCGGCTGTTACCGAAGCGTGCATCTTTTTGGTGGTGAAGTGCAGTTCGTCCTGACCAACCAGAATCACACGCAGACCATCAGTGCTGCAGCGGACAATCCGAAACTCAAGTTCTGGCTGAATCCGAAGCGTCCAGACGATGCAGACGATTGGATGAAAGGTGCCGAGGTGCATGCTGGCGACTGGCGCCAGCACTGGATCAAATGGCTCACCAAACGTTCAAAGCGGATCGAAGCGCCGAGCAAACAGGGCAACAAGCGTTACCCAGTGCTCGGCGATGCACCGGGCGATTACGTGCTCGAGCGCTGATCTCAGTTCACTCGACACAGGGTCTACGGCTTGGTCAGCAGTGCTCCCATGAGTTCTGCCTGACGGGCCAGCCGCTCGGGATCCGGCTCACCGAAGTTCTTGAGGATTTCATCGAACCGGGCTGCCGCGGCATCGCGGAATTCCGCGTGCGGGAAGATGTACAGCGAATCCGCCTTGATGGCATCCACCACACGCTGCGCCACTTCAGCCGGTTCAATGCCCGTCTGCATCGCCATCTGCATCACCTGGCTGTGCGCCTGAGCTGCCGCCTCCGCTTTATCCGCCGTCGGCGCAAGTGAATCGGGTCGCGTCCGCTCACTCTCGAGGATGCGCGTTCGAACCATCCCCGGACACAATACGGATACCCCGATTCCCGAAGCCGCCAGATCGGTGCGCAGCGCTTCCGACAATCCGACGACCGCAAACTTGCTGGCGTTGTACACACCAAGACCTGCGGAGGTGATCATCCCGGCCATCGACGCCGTGTTGACGATGTGACCGCCTTGCCCATGCGCCTGCATGCGGCTGACAAAGGTCTGCACACCGTTGATCACTCCGCCAACATTGACGCCCATCACCCAGTCCCAATCCTGGTAAGTGACCTGGTCGAGCGTACCGCCTCGGTAAACCCCGGCGTTGTTGCAGAGCACATGCACGGCACCCAGGCGCGCCTCAACTTCGTCAGCGACCTTCGCATACCGGGCCCGGTCCGTCACATCGAGCTGCACCGCCATGACTTCGGTGTTGCTGCCGGTCAATGCCGCCTTCGCTTCCGCCAGTGCCTTTTCGTTGACGTCGGCGATGACCACCCGCATGCCTTCATTGACGAGGGTCTGGGCCAGCGCGAGGCCAATTCCACTCGCACCGCCAGTTACGAATGCGGTTTTTCCCTGCAGTTCTTTCATCTGCCCCTCTCCTTCCGTATGTCTTCGGGATTCAAGCCTAGGCGCCGGACTTCCGCCGAACAAAGTGATGCTGGTACCGATACCCGCCCAAGTCTCAGACTCTCCTCCACTACAGCACGGGACAACACAGGACCGTGCTCCGTCGAATGGAGCTGGATAAACCATGAACGGTATGGACCTGCGCGGAAAGAACAATGAAGCCACCGCCCTCGTGCAGCAGATGTCACTCGAGGAGAAAGCCGGGCTCTGCTCGGGCAAAGGCTTCTGGCACCTGAAGGCTGTCGAGCGGCTCGGACTTAAATCCGTGATGGTGACCGATGGTCCACATGGCCTGCGCAAACAGCAGCGCGGTGGCGATCACGTCGGCCTCAACAAGAGCGTGGCGGCTACCTGTTTTCCGACCGCCGCCGCCATGGCATGTTCATGGGACGTCGAACTGCTGCGCGAGGTGGGCGTTGCTCTCGGACGTGAATGTGTCGCCGAAGATGTGACCGTGCTGCTCGGACCGGGAGTCAACATCAAGCGGCATCCGCTCTGCGGCCGCAATTTCGAGTACTACTCCGAAGATCCGTTTCTCGCCGGTGAGCTGGCAGCGGCCTGGATCAATGGCGTGCAGTCGCAGGGAGTCGGCACCAGCATCAAACACTACGCCGTCAACAATCAGGAAACGGCGCGCATGTACGTCGATGCCATCGTCGACGAACGAACGCTGCGCGAGATCTATCTCAGGGCTTTCGAAATCGCGATTGAGAGGGCCTCTCCGTGGACCGTGATGTGCGCCTACAACCGTGTCAATGGCACATATTGTGGCGAAAACGATTTCCTCCAGAACCGGATTCTGCGTGAAGAATGGGGCTTTCGTGGGCTGGTAGTATCCGACTGGGGCGCGACCAATCAGCGGGTTGCGGGGCTGCGTAATGGCCTTGATCTGGAGATGCCCGGGAGCGGTGGGATCAACGACCGGCTGATCGTAAACGCCATAAAGAACGGCGAACTCGCGGAATCGGTCCTCGACCGCACCGCGGTGCGTATCACCAGCGTGCTGCTTGCCGGCGCTGAGATCGCGAATCGCACCACTCCTGCGAATCTTGATTCCCACCACACACTCGCCCGCCGTGTCGCCGCAGAGAGCATGGTGCTGCTGAAAAATGACAGCGGGTTGTTGCCGCTCAGTGTCGACGATGACATCGCGGTCATTGGCAGCTTTGCGCAGATGCCACGCATCCAGGGTACCGGCAGTTCGCAGGTCAATCCGGTTCGCGTAGATAACGCCTGGACCGCATTGCAGGACACATTCGGACGCCCGGTTCCGTTTGCACGTGGATATGACCAGACCGCTGAAGGTGAAGACCCTGCGCTGATCGAAGCCGCCGTGGAAGTGGCGGCTTCCGCCAAGAAGGTATTGCTCTTCGTCGGCCTGCCCGGAATCTTCGAATCGGAAGGATTCGACCGCACCACCATGGACATGCCTGCGCAGCACACCAAGCTCATCGACGCGGTGTGTCGTGCAAACCCTGCCACCATCGTGATCCTCACCAATGGTTCAGCGATCACGATGGACTGGTCGATCCAGGCGGGGGCCATCGTTGCGACCGGTCTTTCCGGCCAGGCTGGCGGGTCGGCTCTTGTCGATGTGTTGTTCGGCAGAGTGAACCCGTCAGGGCGACTGTCGGAGACATTGCCCTGGAAGCAGGCTGATGTTCCATCCGATCCATGGTTCCCAGGTACCGGCCGAAGTGTGGAGTACCGTGAGGGAATTTACGTCGGATACCGCTACTACAACAGCTTCGACGTTGATGTCTGTTATCCCTTCGGCCACGGACTTTCCTATACCCGCTTCGAATACGAAAGCGCCGATGCTGCGAAAACCTCGAACGCACAAGGCGCGCCTCTTGAGGTTACCGTTACCCTCACCAACAGCGGCGACCGCGCCGGTGGTGAAGTGGTACAGCTCTATCTGAGTCGACCGGGCTCTGCGGCCTGCCGGCCAAAACAGGAGCTGAAGGGTTTTGCAAAGGTATTCCTGCACCCGGGCGAAATCGCAGCAACGCGGATATCTCTCGATCGCCGCGCTTTTTCGATCTGGGATCGCGGCCAAAAAGCATGGGTTGTGGAGCCAGGTCGCTGGCAGATCCAGATTGGCTCGTCCTCGCGTGATATCAGGCTTCGACTCGAAGTGGACATCACCGGTACCGGCGAGTTATCGGCGGAAGCGCGGGCCGCCGGTCCTGAATACAACGTATCAGGCGCCCGCCTCCTCGTAAGCGATGAGACTTTCGCAGCCATGCTCGGGCATACCGTTCCACAACCGGAACCGGTGCGACCTTTTCACCGGAACTCGACACTCGACGAGATTGCGTCCACGTGGCTCGGCGCTCGCGTGCGGCAGAAAGCACTCGACGCATTTTCAGAACGAATGGGCGGCTCAGGCAACGATGCCACGCTGACCAAGATGATGGATGAGATGGCACGCAGCATGCCCCTGCGCGCAATGGCCCTGTTCGCCGGAGGCGCTTTCGCGCCGCATCAGCTCGATGCATTGCTCGAAGCGCTCAACGGCAAGTACGTGAAGGCGATCTACGCATTCTTCAGCGGAAAGTAGCTGCGGTCAGGGCAAGGAGGGATGAAGCGAGGGCTCAAACGAGTTTGCCATCCTTGATCACCGGATCCAAGTCCGGCATGAATGTCGCCGTTCCCCCTTCAGATTCGCAGCCGAAGTGGGTGGTTTCACGGAACGGGTTACGGATCACACCGTCAAACGGAATGAGTTTGTGGTCATCACCGCCGCCAACGCAGTAGTTGGTGACTTTGCCTTCGCGCGTGGTGACAACCTCGAAGGGATCCTCAGCCACCACGACCATCGCCGAGGAGGAAAGACAAATACCGGTGATCAGGATGAGAAGACTTTTGAACAACTCAGGTGCTCTCCAGCGAACTGTGAGGCACCCTAGCGTTGCTTGATGACGATCAGGTTACAGGGAGATGACTCTCGCGAGTTGTCTTTTCGAAGTTGTCACTTACAAGTTGTCTCTCAATAGGTCCGCAGAACATACCCACGAGACACCATGCAATCCTTGTATGCTTGGAATTCGCCGCTTCTCGCCAGCATCGGATTCGATGCTTGTGCCCCGTTTGCCATCTCACACGCGGCGTTGTCATCCTGGTACTCGGTCGCGGGTTTGGCTTTCGCATCCCAGTAATGGGTTGGTTTGCGATCAGAAGTTGCCGCACATCCGGCCAAGAGCGCCAGCAACGTGGCGCCGAAAATCCCGCCGAATCGAATCGATTGAAGTTTTTTCATCACCCTCACTCCTCGATCAATGCTCGCTGTCCGTAAAAACTAGTCAGCGTCCTAGGGTGGGTCAACCCGATTGTTACAGCTCGATGACAATCAGAGCGTTTTTTCATCAAAACGACAAACGTTTCGCTGATTAACCCGGAACGGCAACAAAAAACCGGCCCCGTTTCAGCGAGGACCGACCGGAACTCCGTGTGTCTTAAGGATTTCGAGGAGGTCAAAACGAACTACCCGGAACTCTTCCGCGGCACCAACTCCATGGCGTTTTCCTTTCGTCTGTGCAGGCGCGACAACAAAGCTCTCAACCAGGGGCTTGAGATCCCCGGTTATGGCTGCATCGAGAGAAGGCAGAGAGTGCCCAGCGGTACGACTCTGCAAACGCAGCTGATGAACGATGTTACGCAGGGGTGTTTCGTGCGCCAGCGCCGCACGGGCCTTACGTTCCAGTGTGCGCGTCACGTCGATCACATCGGTCGCTTCACGAACCGGTCGACCGAAGTACCACTTTTCAACGACCCCATGTGGCTGGAGACCTGCCGCCAAGTGCTCCGGGTGATGCTTGTCGAATTGTGCCGTCCAGCAGGCTTCGGCCACGGCTTCCGCCACCACTACGTGATCCTGGTTGTCTTCGTGCACACCGGAATACGGGTCGATGGTGGAAATGGCATAGGGTTTCCAGGTGCGGATCAGCCGGATGATGTGCTCACGGATCTGCAAACGATCGGCGTCCGTGATGACATCCGTCTGGAACCCCAGATCAACCACGTCTTTGACTCCAAGAATCGACATCGCCTGCCGAAACTCGATTGAACTGCGTTTGATTGTCTCGGCTTCAGGCAGCCCGATGGAATCCCACCGATCATCGGTGACACGAATCACGACTACGCGCCAGCCGGCATCACTCCATGCGGCAACGGTTCCACCGATGAAAAGCGTCGCATCATCCGCGTGCGGTGAAACGACGAGGATCGTACGTCCGTTGCCGGGGTCGATCGGCGTGATCCGCGCTGCTGCCTGCACTGCAGCGGAGCAGATGCAGCACAGGACAACCAACAGAAAGATCGTGCGCTCAGGCAAATGCGACTTCCGGGAAGCCCGAATTCACCGATTCACGCAGCTTGTCGTAGTAAACATTCGCGCCACCAAAGTAGATCAGAACGCGTGGCTGCCGGTTGTTGAGGTTCGCCCCCATCATCCACGAATACACTTTGTCACCCTGGGCCATCAGCGTCTGCCGATGGATATCGGCAGTGTGAGCCACCCAAGAATCTTCGGCATCCTGTTTCGGAAGACAGAGTTTGAGACCCTCAGCTTCCATCTTCTTGATGCAGTCGACGATGTACATGGTGTTCTGTTCGATTGACGTCGGCAGGTTCGCAAACGGTGCCTGTGGGCCCGTTACCATGAATAGATTAGGGAAGCCTGCAACGAAGACACCCATGATCGACCCCGATACGTCTTCCCACTTGTCACGCAGCAACTGACCGTTCTGCCCGCGGATAGCGAGAGCCTCCTGGGCTCCGGTGTACGCCTGAAATCCGGTTGCGAGCACGATGATGTCGAAGTCGTAATCCTGCTTCGTGGTGCGAATCCCGGTTTCCGTGATTTCTACCAGCGGTTCACGTTCCCCGATGTCGACGAGCTTTACGTTGTCGCGGTTGAACGCTTCGTGGAAGTTGTGATCGAGCGGTGGGCGCTTGGCGAAGAAGGGATACCCCTTCGGCGTGAGCATGTCGCGCACGTCCGGGTCCTTTACTTTCTCCAGCATTTTGCGGATGACGAACTCACCGGCAATACGATTCGACTCGGCATTGGTTAGAAGATCATCAAACGTCTCGAAGACAAAACTGAAACTGCCGCGTGGCCAGTTCTCTTCGAGTATTCGCTGCACTTCTTCCGGGGGTGTGCCTTCGATGGTGCGGCCAACGGGACTGTTGAAACACATGCCGAAAACATGATTTCGGCATGTGTTGATGATCTTGTCGTAGTTGGCCTTGATCTCCTTTTCCCATTCCGGAGTCATGGGTTTCTGCACGGCGGGCATGATGAAGTTGGCGGTACGCTGGAAAACCGTGACCTGGGCAGCAGTCTTTGCTACCTCCGGCAACATCTGCACGGTAGTTGCTCCACTGCCGATGATACCGATGCGTTTACCGGCATAGTCGAGCCCTTCCGGCCAGCGTGCCGAATGGAAGCACGGACCTTTGAATCGCCCCATGCCCTTGAAATTCGGGATGACAGGTTCCGAGATCATGCCCATAGCGCTGACGAAGTAGCGGCAGGTAGACGTCGACCCATCCGCTGCCGTGATACGCCATATCCCGGCTGCCTCGTCGAAGTCTGCACGCGTGATCGCGGTGTTGAGCTGGATATGCGGCCACATCTTGCAGCGGTCGGCCACGAAGTGCATGTAGCGCAGGTTTTCTGGTTGACCGGGATATCGCACCGACCAGGACCACTCCTGCAGGAGTTCTCTGGAAAACGTCAGGCAGTAATAGAAGCACTCGCTATCGCTGGCCGCACCGGGGTAGCGGTTCCAGGTCCAGGTGCCTCCGATGTCGGTCGCCTTGTCAAAGATGCGGACGGAAAGGCCCGCCTCGCGCGCATAGTGAATCAGTGCAAGCCCCGCGAATCCCGCACCGATTCCAATAGCGTCGTAGTCAACCTTGGTTTGCGAAGCCATTCCGCCGCTCCCGTTCATGTAAACCGAAGATTACAAGAACTGTGGAGGGGTGTCCCTGTGGAATACCGACGGGGCGAGAACCGGGTCACCGCATCCCAGGCTGCAGAGACCTTGATGCGCTGTCTGCGTCCTGCGACGGTCTACAGCGCCCATTTGGCATCGATCAGGACGGTCATGCCCGGGTCCTGGTCGATAATGCTGACGCCATCCTGCTTCACTTCCAGTTCTTCACCCAGCAGATTGCGGGCGCGCAACTTGAATGTGAGCTGCTCTGTTGGAAACCACGAGTACGTCAGATCGAGCGAGTGGAAGGGCTGTTCGAACGCATCCCCAAGCGTGTTGATTCCGGCAAAGAGAATGCGGCTGCCGAAGGCATTCCAGGCGAGCGTCGCGGCGTGTTCGCCACCGGGGGAGTCATATCCTAACTGCAGGTTACCCACCCATTTAGAGTGCTGGGTCAATCGCCGTTTCGTGTTGGTGACGGCTCCGACGCCAGGTCCGGGTTGAATGGAGATTTCGCTGTCGCTGATGGTGAAATTTCCGGAGAGATAAAACCCCTGAAACCAGCTGCCAAGCCATTTGCTCGCGAAGTCCAGGTTCTTCAGTCCCTCGAGTTCGAGCCCATAGACCTCCGCGGTATCGGCGTTCACGAAGTTGAACAGGATGTTCTCTTCTGTTGCGCCACCCTGCACCGTTTCGATGGGTGCTGAGATGTCCTTGAGGAACAGCGAGACAGAGACGTTGTCACCGGTGTCCCAATACCACTCGCCACGCAGATCGTAGTTGTCCAGATCGGAAGGGGTGAGGAACGGATTGCCGCGCACACGCGCTTCCGTCAGCGGGTCGATATAGGTTGATCTCGAAATTTCCCGGATGTCCGGCCGCGCCACCGTTTCGCTGTAGGCAAACCGCAGCTGGAACTCATCCGCCAGAAAACCCGGCCGGATCCAGGTCACTGCGAGTGCCGGGAAGAAATCGTCCCGGGCCTGTGCGGACGCCTGGATTTCATCGGGCGTCAACGGCACCCGCGAACGGGTGTACTCGAGAAGATTGACAGGCACCGCCAGCTGACGGAAGTCTTCATAACGCACACCCGCAGTGACGCGCCAGGTTTCATTCCAGAGCAAATCGGCCTGCACGAAGCTCGCATCGGTGATCTGAGCAGCGAGATAACTTTCCGTGCCGAAACCACCAATGCCGGAGATGATGCGAATGTTGTTGTTCACGGCAAGCACGTTCGTGTCGGAGAAAACATCCGCGGTTGCGCCGGCGGCTACAGACTGGAAGCCTGTACCCGATCCACCGAGGCCAAAATTGTATTGGGCGTAGCTCCGTGCTTTGCGTACGTAGTCATAACCACCACTGATCGTCAGGTCGGCCTTACCCGGGTAGAAAGGCACGGCGAGTTCCCAGCCGTGGCTGACCACATCATCTTCCAGGTCGGAGAAGCGGAATTCTCCGGACGAGGCGGTGGGTCGAAGCTGGCTGCTGACCACGCTGCCAAATGGACCATCGAGGTTTTCCACCAGACCGAAGCGGGTTTCGCCGGGAATGTCGCTCTCCGCGACCGCATCGGAGTAGTACCAGGTGAAGGACGTATCCCTGACTTTCTCGAGGAAAGAGAGGAAGTCTGGCAGCATCTCGAGCGTCGCATCGCCCAGCTTGTGACGGCCGGAGATCTGGTTGAGCCGCAGTTCCCGAGATTCGTAACGAACATCGAAGATGCGTCCCTGAGCCGCGCCCTGTGCTGCGTTGCAGTCATTGAACTGGCCATCCAGGCAGGTGACCGCGTCGCTGACTTCGTCATCGGTGTTCCGCAGGAACATCGACAACGTACCGATCTGGTGGTCTTCCGTGTAACGCACCCCGAAGTTGAAGGTGCCGGTAAGGCTCACCGTGTCGACTGTGCGCTCGGTCTTTGAGAAGTTCAGTTCAGGCACTACGACACGACGGTTGGTTCGTTCGGTCTTGCGCCGCTCGCGATCGTATGAGCCACCCGCGAGGAAACCGACTTCGAGGTTGTCACCGAGAAACCATCGGTAACCGCCCACCACTTCGCCTTCGAGATCCGGATCCAGATCGTCCCGCTTGAAACGAATGTCGCGGTTGAGCTCGGTGGCGAGCTGCCGGTTGATGACTTCAGCCTCCTGCAGATTGGCGGTGTTGCTGTTGCGACGGGTCACGGTGAGGATGTTCCCCGGCTCCAGGCTGCCCTTGTAGGTATCGAGCGCAGCGAGTAACCCTCTCGGCAACTCACGTGTGCCATCATCTTTGCCCCACTTGTCGTCACTGCCGCCGTTGTAGGTCAGGCCGTCATCACTCTCCGAATTCCAGCCGGAACTGACCTCGATGGAAAAGACGCCACTTTCCGGCACCTGCTTGGTCCGAATGTCGACGTTGCCACCACCAAAGCCAGCCGGCAGGTCCGAGGTATAACCCTTCGAGATGGCGAGTGCGTCAATGATCGTCGCCGGAAAAATGTCCAGGGGCAGCACATCGCGGGTAAGGTCCGGTGAGGGCACGACCGCGCCATTGAGCTGCGCGCTCGAATACCGCTCGCCGAGGCCGCGCACGTAGACAAATTTGTCATCCCGCAGGGTTACACCCGGTACGCGGCGCAGTGCAGCGGCAGCGTTGCTGTCGCCGACACGGCCGATGGCTTCGGCACTCAGGAAGTCCATCGGTACTTCCGATTCGATTCGCTCGGAGACAACGTCGGTTGCTGCCGACTGAAAGCGGCCGATGACGACGACTTCTTCCATTACCGGTTCCGGCGCAGCGATTTCTGCCGCGGGCGCTTCTACCGAAGCTTCTTCCGCTGCCAGTTGCAGCGGTGCCAGTAGTAACCCGGCAACACCGATACCCGCCAGCTTCCCGATCGATGATCGTAGCAACACTGGAATCTTCATGATTTTTCCCCGACGAAAGTGGATGGGTACAAGCGACCTAAGCCTGACGGGTTGGCTTTGCGGAAAGTCGGGCTTTCCGCCAGCCGCCCATTCAGGCTTCCGGTGACACCCGTGCGGCGGATCAGAACCAAAGCGTGTTGAGACCGAAGGTCCAGCTCGCCGTCCAGTTGCTCGCGCGCGTCACCGCACCGATCGTGCCGCCATTTGCAGGTGTGACAGTGAACGCCGTACCCGCCGCATTGGCGAAGGACGTCGCGGTGTAGAAGCCGTCCAGAACACGGACGTTGGTGTTCACCGAATCACTGATGAGCACGTTGTTGGTGTTCTGCGGATACCGGCCAGCGTTGTTGGACGCCCACTGCGCAACCGAGTCGCCGTTGGTGAAGACCGTGGACCAATCCGTACCGTTCGAGGTCGGCGTGCGGCAGTTGAAAATGGTACTCTTGACGCTCGACTGGTTGTTCAGCGCCAGTGTCGCCGTCGTCGAGTTGGTGATCCGCAGACAGCGACCCGGCACCTGGGTCAAACGGTTGATCGCATGTGCGTCGAAGAGGATGCTGTCCTCGAGTGCGAAACGTGTGCCGCGGCGCATCTCGACACCCATCGAATCGCCATGCGTAGCGATCGGCACACGGGCACCGGAGGTGATGCAGGTCATGCGCTTGACGGTGCCGAAGGTGACCGGGGTCGCGCTGTTGTTGGCTTCCTGGTTATCTGCCTCCACGCAGCGGTCGCCGTTGTTTTCAGCCTGTATCACCAACGCGCGGTCGACAGTGCCCTGCCATCCGTCCGCCCAGTCGATGGAGTCGTCCTGGACGTAAAGCGCGACGAGGTTGTTGACGTTGACTGCGCCGCCGAAGAACTCTACGCCATCGTCATAGGTCGCGTAGACCTGAACGTGGCTGACGACCGTACCACTGCCGACGGCATTGAAGGTGATACCGTTGAGCTCGTCGCCGGGCGCTACTTCAAAACCAGGATGCTTGACGACGACATACTGCAGGGTCCCTGAACTTTCGGCGTTGTTGTTGCCGCCATAGTTCGAGGGCTTGCCCTCGGACAGGACGTGGCAGGTGTTGTTGGACCGCTGAGCGTCCGAGCACTTGTTGGTGATGCCGTTGCCATTGATGACAAGGCCGCCCCAGAGCTGTGTCTCCAGCCGGCCAGCGTTCTGCGAAACCGCATCTTTGAAACCGGTCAGCGTGATCGGCGCAGTGGCAGTGCCTTCGGCGATGATGCGCGAGCCACGATTGACCAGGAGGTAATCATCCTGGCGTATCCAGGCGAGGCGGCTGCCGGCGCGAATGGTCAGCGTCGGTCCGGCGCCGTTTTGCGGAACCGCTTCGCTCGCATTGGTGCCGTCGATGTTGCGACCGACGAACAGCGAGTCTTCGAAGATGTGGACACCGGAAAAGAACGGAATGGTGAGACTGACGGTGAGCGGGTTGGCCTCACCAACGAAGTCAGAACTGTAAACGCAATTGGTGCCGTCGAAAGACCCCTGCTTGCGGGTGTTGGTTTTCGGGTCCTGGTAGTTGGCACAAGGATTGTTATTGCCACCTCCGGTTGTGTTGGTGGAGTTGTCATTGATGGTCGTGACTGTGCCCGCATTCAGTTCAATGTCACCACCACCGCCACCACAGGCGGCCAACGCCACCGACACGCCGGCGATCAGCAGCGACTGACACAGATTCTGTTTCGTTTTCATGACAGGTACCCCCAGTTCCAGATATGCCAAAACAATCGGGGCGCACCTTAGGCAGCGCTGATGTCAGATCAGTGACAGAACGGTTAAACGTGCGTGACCAGGCAGTCTCGTGTTGGCGTGTTTGTCAGCACCAACAACAATGGCCTGTGGGGATGGGGTATGGGGTGGAGAGCGGTATCCAGCACGGGATGGAGAAAGACAAATGAAGCAGATGGCGTCGAGGAGGGCCGGGTTTCGACCCTCTCCGACACGACGAGGCTATTTTCGGTGCAACACCACAGGCAACTTCGTATAGCCCTTCACGAACGATGAGAACGTCCGCTCCGGTTCGCCCACCACTTCCACTCGGGAGAAACGCTGCATGATCTCCTCCCACAACACCCGCAGCTGCATTTCCGCGAGTCGGTTGCCCATGCAGCGGTGAATGCCGAAACCGAATGAGAGGTGGGAACGGGCATTGTGGCGGTCGATGACCAGATCATCGGGACGCTCGAACACTTCCCGATCGCGGTTACCGGAGACATACCACATAAGCAGCTGATCGCCCGCCTTGATCTCCTTGCCGCCGACCACGCAATCGGTATTGGCGGTGCGACGCATATAGGCCAGCGGTGTCTGCCAGCGGATGATCTCCGCCACCATGTTCGGAATAAGGGAGACGTCGTTGCGCAGCTTGTCGTACTCCGACGGGAACTGATTCAGCGCCAGCACACCACCCGAGATCGAGTTACGTGTCGTGTCGTTGCCGCCGACGATAAGCAGGATGAGATTGCCGAGGAATTCAAACGGCGCCATGTTTTTCGTGTTCTCACCATGCGCCAGCATGGAGACAAGATCTTGGCCCGGGTTCTTCTTGCGCTCTTCCCACAGGCGGGTGAAGTACTGCAGGCATTCGAGCAGTTCGGCGCGACGTTGTTCTTCCGTATCGATCAGCCCGGTTCCGGGTACTGCGGTTGCCACATCTGACCAGCGGGTCAACTTGCGCCGTTCTTCGAACGGGAAATCAAACAGTGTCGCCAGCATTTGCGTGGTGAGCTCGATGGAGACGAGATCAACCCAGTTGAAACTCTCACCCACCGGCAATGAATCGAGGATGTCGCAAACGCGTGAGCGGATGAGCGACTCCATGCGTTTGAGGCTCATCGGCGCCACGATTGGTGCAACCGTCAGCCGCTGCACATCGTGCTTGGGCTGATCCATGGCGATGAACATCTGGATGTTCAACGCACCTTCCAGCAGTGGTGTGCCCACCGGGAAGCCAAGCGTGATTCCATGCGCAGAAGAAAATTGTTGGTGGTTGGTATCCACCGCCTTGATGTCCGCATAACGGGTCAGCGACCAGTAGCGGCCCGCTATCTCCGTTTGGTTGAAATGCACCGGGTCTTCCTTGCGAAGCCGCTCAAAAAAACCCCAGTGTTTGTGCTCGGCGAAAAGCCGCGGATTGATCGGGTTGATTTCTGCGAGCGGGATGGAATACGGATCGGGGATGGGATTGACCATGTCGATCCCGGACATGCCGGGACGCTTCAAGGCATCTTCATTCAGCGTCTTTGGAATCGAAACAGCTTCGCTCATGGCCGCACCTGTAATTGACACGCGTGTTGATATGGATGGGTGATGCTGAAGGGTAGTGAACCTGCGCGTTTTGGGCAATTACGGATTTCACACCCTGTAACTGTCACGTTAGGGTTTGTGATTTCACGTAGTTCTGCTGCGGTGAGTCCCGAGCGCGCGCGACACCATTGCGGATGTTTGTGAGCTCCCGGCGAGCGCGTTCTGACTCCATCAAAACTCACCAGGAGATCCCTGACATGGCTCAGCCCAAATATGCAGAAAAGAAGAACATCGTTGCCGGCAATCCTCCCGCGAAGCAGGCCGTATCGCCGCTGCGCAGCTTTTTTCCCGCGCTCCACAGCGCGACTTCGACGCCTGTTTCAACGCCCGCTGGCCCCGGTTACCAGCGCTCTTCGACGTGCCGGCGCTGTCCCGCATGCAGCCAGTAAGTATCGATGTGCTCGACCGCGAGAACGACTTGTGTGTACGGGCTGAACTGCCCGGTTATCGCAAGGAAGATATCGATGTATCACTGCTCAACAACACCATCACCATCAAGGCGAACATGAGCAAAGAGGACGAGTCATCCGAGGGTGACTACCACCGTCGAGAGATCTTTCGGGGCTACGTCAGTCGCACCGAGGGATTGCCCGCTGATGTGGAGGTCGACCAGGCCAAGGCAGAACTCAAGGATGGTGTTCTGGAGGTGATCATTCCGAAATCAAAGCGCTCGCCGCGACAGCAGGTGGAGATCTCCGGCTGAGGGCCATTCGCCGCCGTGACGGGGCGACCCGTCACGGTACTGCCCGAGTGGTGCGCAGCCGCAACCCATAACGCACCAGCACGACGACAAACCAACCCACAAGACAGATTCCAATGTCGGCCAGGGCATCCCAGACATCGCCCTGCGTGCCGACATAGGCAGTACTGCCATCCCCAAACACCACAGCCGCGCCCCACTCGAGAAGCTCATATAGTGCGGATGTAGACAGCACCACGTGCAAGGAGAGGTTGGCCCCGCACGATCGCTGGCCATGAGGCGCTGCTGCAGCGTTTCGTAGATCGGCTGGGTCAGACAAAGACCCCACAAAAGGTGGACGAGCCGGTCATAGTGATTGCGCTCCCAGCCGAGTGCTTCATTGAGCGAAGCCCGTTCAACGCGTTGATCCAGCTGTCGTAGGGGGTCAACGAGTAGGTGTAGTGGGTTCCGACCGTATGTGCACAGAAGAGGAGCGCCAGCCCCGCCAACGAGGCGGTCGAATAACGCACACCGGTCTGCATCCATATAGCCGCCATGACCAGACCGGTGGCGACCTGCTCGAGACCCCAGGTTACCCGGTCAATCGGCCCAATGGCCGCGATCACCCAGAGCACGGCACAGAAGACCACCAGCACCACACGAATGTCCATCTGTCGCTCCAGGTTCATGAGGCTGCGTTACCGACTTTGTATAGTTTGTCGGCACAGGTCAAACACGCTATAAACCGGCGACAAGGTTTCAGGGGCGTGAACCGCATGCGCGAAGAACTCGTGCTCGAAATTCCGGAACAGATCAACCTGCCTTTGGCTGCTCAGCGCAAAGCCCAGGCCGCGAGCCGCTCCTGGCCTGCCGGTACCCGAATCATCTCTGCCGACAGCCACATGATCGAGGGTGACTACTGGTACGACGGTTTTCCAGTTCACAAGAAAGACCAGGCACCGCGCATGCAGTTCGTGGATGGATACTTCGACATGACCATCGGCGAGAAACACATGACGCCGCCGGAGATTGCCAGGCATCTCTGCAACGCCATGGAATGTAACCCAGGGCTCAGTGATGTGCCGGCACGCCTCAAGGACCTTGATGTCGAAGGTGTAGAAAAGGAACTCATTTTCCCGCAGCGTCTCTTCGGGCTCTTCATGTTCGGCGAAATGCAGAATCGCGAAGAAGTCTTTGCGCTCTACAACGAGGCCATTGCGCGGCGGTGCGCGGAAGCGCCGGATCGACTCTTCCCGGTGATGGTGCCGAACTACTGGGACATGGACGCGACCGCTGCATCGGTGCAGCGCTGCGTGGAGCTAGGTGCACGCGGACTCATGGTTCCGCTCAAACCCGGCCGCAACAATTCAGGCAAACACATCAACTACAACGATCCGAAGATGGATGCGATGTACTCGGCCATCGCCGACAGTGGTGTGCCTTTGGTGTTTCACATCGGTGAAGCCATTCCATCGGCGATGCCCGGTGCTGCGGGCATTTCGGTGCTGACCCAGATGCAGGGCTTTCGCCTGCAGTGGTCATCACTGACTTTTGCCGGTGTCTTCGACCGCTTCCCGGCGCTTAAGGTGATCTTTGTCGAAGGCGGCCTGTCGTGGGTTGCCAGCATGTTGCACGACGCCGACATGGCCTATACGCATTTCCCGACCAGCATGAATCCGAAACTCACCCATGCGCCCAGCTGGTATTGGCGCAACCATTGTTACGCGACCTTCATGACCGACCCGGTCGGGCTTTCCCTGCTGGACCGGATCGGCCCGGAGACCTGCCTCTGGTCGTCGGACTATCCACACCAGGAGAGCACCTTCGGCTATACGCGCAGCTCCATCCAGGCCGTGTTCGATGCCACTAATATCGAGAATGCCCAGATGATTCTCGGCAAGACCGCACTGAAACTCTTCAGGATGGAGTGAAGGCTGCCGGTCTTGGTTCAGGAAAGAGGGGTCCAGGAAAGAGTCGTGCACGGAAGAGTGGTCCCGGGATATTGCCGGGACCTCGCCTGCCAGGCGCAAGAACGCCCTCAGTCGTCCAGCGTGCCCTTCTTCGGTCCGATGAAGCCGAACAGATAAGCTCCGACCTTTCGCATCTGAATTTCTTCCGAACCTTCAGTGATCCGATAGCGGCGGTGATGGCGATAGATGTGTTCGAACGGCTTGTGCCGGGAATAGCCGATACCGCCATGAACTTGCATGGCGCGGTCAGCAGCTTCGCAGCAAAGCCGGTTCGCCCAGTAGTTACACATCGAAACCCGGTCGGAAATGGTCCGCTCCACCTGCTTGTGGTCCATGCGGTCGATCTCCCAGGCGGTCTTGCGGATGAGCAGACGAAGCATCTCGCACTGGGTATGCAGTTCGATCAGCGGCCACTGAATCGCCTGGTTTGAGGCGAGCATCTTGCCGAAGGGCTTGCGCTTGCGGGCGTATTTCACGCTCTCGTTGACACAATACACCGCAGCGCCCAGTGATGACGCCGCCTGACGGATGCGATTCTGGTGAACGAAACTTTGCCCGATAGCGAGACCGCCACCCACCTGCCCCCAATAGGAATCTTCGGGAATCCACACGTCCTTGAACGATACGCGTGGATGATCTGTCGGCATGTTGAAGGTCCACAGGTACTCTTCAACCTTGTAGCCCGGTGTACTGGTCGGTACCAGAAAACAGGTGATGCCACCTGCATCGCCGTCTTTGCCGCTGGTGCGGGCGAACGTCATGATGTGCGAGGCATGGTGGGCACCGGACGTCCACATCTTCTCGCCATTGATGAGCCAGCCTGGTTTGCCATCACGCTCCTGACGAACCGCGCGGGTCTCCATCCAGGTGGCATCGGAGCCGTGATTCGGTTCTGTCAGACCAAAGCCGGTTCGCAGCTGCCCCTTCATGAGTTTGTCGATATCGCGGGTGTACTGTTCCGGCGTCGCGAACTCCTTGAACATGACCACAAACGGGTTGTTGCCGACTACGGAGTGTTCGGTCTGCAGGTCGTTGTGCAACCCGAGCCCTTGCGCCGCGAGGTGTTCACGAATCACCACCATGGCGAGGTTTGACCCACCCTGCCCGCCAAACTCTTTCGGCCACGCGAACCTCAGGAATCCGGCCTTGTCAGCTTCGGCGCGCGCCTGACCGAGGAGGGCCTCCCACTCCGGCCGGGGCAATCCACCGTTTTCAAAATCGGTGCGCGCCCATTCGCGGCGATGGTCGAAGAACCGGATGTTGTCGTCACGGTTTTCAATCGGTTTGATTTTTTCTTCGATAAAGGCGTCGAGTTTGGCGAGAAACTCGACGAGGTCTTTCGGCAGTTCAAAGTCCATCAGCGCCCCCCTCTTGTGTGACTTGTTTTCGTCTGTGATTTGTTGTTCGCGGCCTATGTCATGCAGACACGCACTAATCAGTCCATGCACTTTACCGCGTCCTCCGCGAACGCGCGCTGGCACTCGTCAGGTCACGCTGATATACAAACCATGGAGAGGAGAACATAAGCCCGAATCACTACGGGCATTCATGAGGGGGACACTTCAGGTGACCAGACAACGCCGCATCCTGATCGCCAACCGCGGTGAAATCGCGATCCGCATTCGACGCGCCATCCAGGCGCGCGGCGACGCAGCCATCACCATCCATGCACCGATCGACCGCGACAGTCTGCACATCCAGGGTGCTGATGGTGTTCACGAACTCGCGGGGCACGGCATAGAACCGTATCTCGACATCGACGCGATCGTGACGCTGGCGCGAGAGACCGGCTGTGATGCGATCCATCCGGGCTACGGCTTTCTTTCCGAAAATCCGGCGTTCGCGGCGGCTTGCAACCTGCACGGCATCACCTTCATCGGCCCGAGTCCTGAGGTGTTGGCGCTCTTCGGTGACAAGACCCGGGCACGTAACCTCGCGGCAGAGCTCGACATCCCGGTGATTCCAGGAAGTGATAGCGTGGTGGACAACGTTGACGCAGCCCTGGCGGCCGCGCAGCGGATCGGCTACCCGGTTATGCTCAAGGCCGCTGCGGGCGGTGGTGGCCGCGGAATGCGAATCGTCAACGCACCGGATGAGATGCGCACAGCCTTTGAACGCGCGAGCAGTGAGGCGCTGGCTGCATTCGGTAACGGCTCGATGTTCCTTGAGCGCCGGGCACTGCGTCCTCGCCATGTCGAGGTGCAGATCCTCGCTGATGCGCAACGACACATCGTGCACCTGCATGAGCGCGACTGTTCGGTACAGCGACGTCACCAGAAGGTGATCGAGATCGCGCCGGCGGTGAACCTTGATCCCACGATCCGTGAACGGCTGTACGCCGATGCACTCCGACTTGGGAGAGAAAGTGGCTATGTAAACGCTGGCACTGTTGAGTTTCTGGTCAGCCCGGAAACCTCTGAATACTGGTTCATCGAATGCAATCCGCGCATCCAGGTGGAACATACCGTAACCGAGCAGATAACGGGCATCGATCTGATCGCCGCACAACTGGCGATTGCCGCAGGGGCGACACTTGCTGAACTCGGAATTGCAGACCAAGCCGCAGTAGGCGCGCCACGCGGTGCAGCCGTACAGGTGCGCATCACGGCTTCAGCCAGCGGCACGATCAGCGCCTGCAAAGAACCCGCCGGCATCGGCGTGCGTGTCGACAGTTCGGTGTACGCAGGTTATACACCACCACAGCAGGTGGATCCTTTGTTGTCGAAGGTGATCGGCTTCAGCACTGCGCGTCACACCAGTCTGGTGGAAGCGTTGGGCATTGCTCTCGAACGCACCCGTCGCGCGCTCGATGAATATCTGTTGCCGGGTCTTGCCACCAACATCCAGGAACTTCGGCAAATGCTCGATCACCCCGACATCGCTGCGGGCAACGCGCGCACATCGTTCCTTGAAGACTGGCGATCACCGGGGACTGACAAACACCCGCACGTTACTGTTGCAACCTTCCTCGAACGACAAGCGATGCCGGCAACGCCTATGGGAGGTCGTCGCCGCGAACCCCCGACCCTATCTGTCGAGGGCCACCAGATCGCAGCTGTATCCCCCATGGATGCCGCTTTGCTGACATTCAACGTCTCACCGGGTCAACGGGTACAAGAAGGTGAGCCGCTCATGGTCATTCATGCCATGAAAATGGAAACCGTAATCAACGCACCGGTGAGTGGCGTTGTGGTGCAGCTGGCATCACTGCAACCGGAAGATCCGGTGATGACGGGGCAGATGGTGGCGGTGATCGAACCGGAAAGCGGTTCTTCAGATGCGACCGCTGCAGCCGAATCCCCTTGGCATTCAACTCTCGATGATGTGGCGCGACTGCGGCAGATTGCCTCGGCGCGGTTCGCACCGGATTCAACCGATCCCGGCGTGGTAAGGCAACGCGGCCGCGGCAAGCTGACCTGCCGCGAGCGCATCGATCTGCTGCTCGATCCAGACTCCTTTCGCGAGGTGGGCAGTGTTGCGGGGTTTACTTCCTGGGACGAAGACGGGCAGATCAGCGCATTCACACCGGCGAATCACGTGGGTGGCTGGGGCGAGATTGCCGGAAGAACGGGCATCGTCTGTGCTGACGATTTTACTTCGCGGGGTGGACACGCGGACGGTGCCATCGGCGCAAAGAGCATGCACCTCGACCGGTTGTCCCTCGAAATGCGCATTCCTTCCGTACGACTTCTCGATGGTTCATCCGGCGGTGGCAGTGTTGCCGCGATGGTTCCCGAACAGAAAAAAGAAGGGGAAAGCAAAGCCCTCGAAAGTACCGGTGCCATCAGGGCCGGGCGTCCGCGTGTGACCGGCAGCGGTGGCTCTTTCCTCCCTCCCCATCTCGGCAGCACCTTGTATACCGAGCAACTGGCCACCGTACCGGTTGTGAATGTCCTGCTCGGCAGTGTGGTTGGCATTGGCGCGGCCAAAGCAGTGCTCGGTCACTTCTCGGTGATGGTGCGTGATATCGCCCAGCTCTTTGTAGCCGGCCCGCCTGTGGTCGCACACGCAATGGGATATGACGTCACCAAGGAAGATCTTGGCGGTTGGCATATCCACTGCTGCAACGGCTCAGTGGACAATCTCGCCGAAACAGAATCAGCGGCCATCGAACAGACACGGCGTTTCCTTTCGTATCTGCCCGCCAACGTTTTTGAAACGCCGCCTGTGCTGCCGCCGCGCAGTGACGATCCTCCGGATCGACGCGATGCGGGTCTTACCGCCCTGATCCCGCGTAAACGCACCACCACCTTCGACATCCGCCGCGGTATCCGTTTGCTGGCCGATCGCGATTCCTTTTTCGAAATCGGCCCACTGTGGGGCACGGATCAGGTCGTGGGTCTCGCGCGCTTCAACGGCCACCCCGTAGGTGTGATCGCGTCGGACAGCCAGCACGTCAACGGTGGTGCTCTGACGGCGGACGGCTGTCGCAAACTGATCCGTCACCTGGACCTCTGCGATCTCTTCCATATTCCGGTTCTGAATCTCGTCGACAACCCGGGCTTCGCAGTCGGCATCCAACACGAAATGAACGGCACGATTCGCGCGGGTGCTGAATGGATGGTGGCCTTCGCTCAAACGACTGTTCCGCTGTTCACGGTGGTGATGCGACGCAGCTTTGGTGTTGCGGGCAACAACTACGCGACGCCACGCTCGGAGCCCTCCATGCGGGTGGTATGGCCGTCCGCCGACGTCGGTGGCATTCCGCCGGAGGGTGGGATTGAGGCGGCCTACAAACGACAGCTTGCGGAGGCGGCAGATCCGGTTGCCCTGCGCAACGAACTGATGGCGCGAATCGAATCGGCGCGCGGCCCTCTTGGACCACTCAACCGCTTCCAGATGGAGGAGATGATCGATCCGCTGGATACGAGGCGCTACATCTGCGAGTGGGTGAGCCTCGCCTACCGGATCATCCGGCAGGGAGATCGTCTCAAGCCACGGGCGCTGCAGTTCAGGCCGTGAGCGCATAACAGCATGCGCCTGTGGGAGAAGAGTGGTAGCTAGGGAGAGACTTGAACTCTCGACCCCAGGATTATGAATCCTGTGCTCTGACCAGCTGAGCTACCTAGCCACTGTTCCGGATGCCTTCTCTGAACCAAGCCAGAGGAGGCCTGCAAATCGGGCCGGGCATTCTCCCGGAGCCTCAGCGCGGCTGTCAACGCGGCAGACCTGTGTCCGGCGCTGATTTCGGGTAACGTGACGCCAGAAATTTCCCCAGTTTGATCATGAACATACCGCGCACCACCAGCCTCGACCGGCTGGCTTTCGACAACCTCTCCCTGCGCTCGCTGCCCATCGATCCGGAGACGCGCAATCAACGCCGACAGATCCGCGGCGGCATTCACGCCCGGGTCAAGCCGACACCATGTCCTGCGCCCACCCGAATCGTGTACGCCGAAGAGGTCGCTGCACTCCTCGGCCTCGATCGCGCGGCATGCGAAAGCGACCGGTTCGCGGAAATCTTCGCAGGCAACGTGCTCCTCCCCGGTATGGAGCCTCACGCCACCTGTTATGGCGGACATCAGTTCGGTTCCTGGGCCGGACAACTCGGCGACGGGCGGGCCATCAATCTGGGCGAGGCCATCGCTGTGGACGGTTCACTGCAGATGCTGCAACTCAAAGGGGCGGGAGAAACCCCTTTCTCTCGTTCTGCGGATGGTCTTGCAGTGCTGCGTTCGTCGGTTCGTGAGTTTCTTTGTTCGGAAGCCATGCACCACCTCGGCATCCCCACCACCCGCGCCCTGAGCCTGTGCCTGACCGGTCGCGGCGTCTGGCGCGACATGTTCTACGACGGCAATCCAGAAGAAGAACCCGGTGCGGTGGTGTGCCGCATGGCACCTTCCTTCCTGCGGTTCGGCCACTTCGAGATTCTCACAGCCCGACGCGAAACCGCATTGCTCAAACAGCTCACCGACTTCACGATCCGTTCGTACTTCCCGGAATCCGCGGCGATCAGCGACGACCAGGAGCGCTACCTGCACTGGTTCACCGAGGTCTGTGATCGAACTGCGGCTCTCGTGGTGCATTGGATGCGAACGGGGTTCGTACACGGGGTAATGAATACCGACAACATGTCGATTCTCGGGCTGACCATCGACTACGGTCCGTATGGCTGGCTCGACAGCTACCACCCCGAATGGACACCGAACACATCGGACGCGGGCAGCCGGTACTGTTATCGCAACCAGCCGCCGATCGCCCAGTGGAACCTCATTCAGCTCGCCAACGCAATCCTTCCCCTGATCGGCGAAGCCGCCCCTCTGGAAAACTGTCTGCAGTCTTTCGCCGGACAGTACACACAGCGCGCCGAAGCGATGGCCGCTGCGAAACTCGGCCTCAAAACCTACGATCAGCCACTGGCCTCGGCATTGTTTGAGTTCCTTGGCGGCGTGGAAACCGACATGACTTTGTTCTACCGGGGGCTTGCGGATCTGCCGGTCACTGACATGCGGGCGAACGCGCTCTTGGATACCTTGTACAAGCCCGACACTGATGCAATTGAAGCGCTCCAGGTGTGGCTTGATCAGTACGCTGCAGTCCTTGGGCAACAATCTGTGGACGACCGTTCAAGATCGACGCTGATGAATGCAACCAACCCGGCGTTCGTCCTGCGCAACTTTTTGGCCCAGGAAGCCATCGATGCCGCTGCGACAGGAGATTTCAACGGTATCCACGCCTTGCTCAATGCCTCACGACACCCTTACGACCGTTTGCCGCCGGACTCACCGTTCAACCGCAAGCGACCCGACTGGGCGCGTTCGAAACCCGGGTGCTCACAGTTGTCATGCAGTTCGTAAGACGCACGCATGCCGGACATCACCCCGAGGGTTCCTGTTAAGGTAGCAATCCAGTCGACAAGGTTTTAGTGGAATGAGGATTGCCACCTGGAACATCAATGGGCTCAAGGCCCGGATCGAGCTGCTCAAGCTGTGGCTCACCGAGCGGCAACCGGATGTGGTCGGCCTGCAGGAACTGAAAACGCCAACCAGCGAGTTTCCCCATGAGGTCTTCAAGGCACTCGGTTATTACGCCCTGGTGCATGGGCAGAAGTCCTGGAACGGCGTCGCGATTCTCTCCAAACAACCCGCCACCCTCTTACAACCTGGTTTGCCCGGTGAAGATGACATGGGGTCGCGACTGATCACGGCGCTCGTCGGCGGCATCGAATTCACTACGGTGTACTGCCCCAACGGCAAAACACTGGATCACGCCGACTATGGCCGAAAGCTCAAGTGGTTCGAGAACCTGCGAGCACACTGGCAGAACACGAACCGCAATGAACACGCAGTGCTGTGTGGTGATTTCAACATCGTTCCGGATCCATCCGACAGCTGGAAGGGCGCGGATGCGGATGGCGAGATCTTTCATACGACAGCGGAACGCTCGCGTTATCAGGCGTTGCTCGATACCGGGCTCATCGATCTCTTCCGCCGCTTTGCACCGGATGAACGGGCATTTTCCTGGTGGGATTACCGCGGCGGAGCGTTCCACAGAAGGCAGGGCTTGCGGATCGACCTGATCCTCGGCACCGCGCCTCTCACCAGCCGTCTTGAATCGGCGCAGATTGACCGTGAGTACCGCAAGAAGCGGGACGAACTCACCGCGTCGGATCACGCCCCCGTAATCGTTGACATCAAATGACCGAACACATCTTCGCGGGCAACCCGCTGGACCGATGCGAAGCCGAACGCCGCGATGAAAACTGGATCGCCGCTCAGGTTCATGCGCCCTCGACCCGCTTCCTGCCCTTCCACCGACTACAGGTGTTGACCGGTTCAACGTCTGGCAAGAGCGGGCTCACCTGGCTCGATGGTCCAGCCGGTGCACGATTGATCGGCAATCAGCCGCCGGTGCTTCTCGGCAAGATGGATGGTCGCGTGCACTTCGGGCTCGATATCAGCCACCTTGAAGATCCGCTCGCGGCCATCGGCATTACAACAAGCCAGTTCACGGACTGCCGCATGGCGGCGATGAACCTGAATCTCGGCAGCACCGGCATCATTGCCCAGGCCCGCGCCCAGGTGAACTGGCATACGACCCATCGGTTCTGCGGCGCGTGTGGAACCCAAAGCGAGCCCCGTCGTGGCGGCCACGTCAGGGTATGCCCGAACTGCAAGGCGGAGCACTTTCCGCGCACCGATCCCGTCGCCATCATGCTGGTCACGGACGGTGACCGCTGCCTGCTCGGCCAGCCCAAGGGGCCGCTGGTTCGAACCGGAATCTACTCGGCACTCGCAGGGTTCATCGACCAGGGCGAGAGCATCGAAGAAGCCGTCCGCCGTGAAGTCAAGGAAGAAGCCGGCCTCGAGGTCGGCGCGGTGCGTTACCACTCATCCCAGCCCTGGCCGTTCGTGTCATCGCTGATGATCGGCTGCCTCGCCGTAGCCGCCACCACCGACATCCACATGGATACCGAAGAGATGCACGACGTGCGCTGGTTCTCCCGGCAGGAGATCCTCAACGCCCGCGCCGGCACTCACCCGAAACTGAAGCTGCCCGGGCCGATCGCCATTGCGCATCACCTGATCGAGGCGTGGGTGGCCGGGTTCTGACGGTCCTGGGCGCGGGTGGCGCTCCGGGAGACCCGTTGATCACAAGCCGCCTTTGCCGGATTATCCATGCGGGGATGTATCCGGCGAACCAGTAATCCGCCAATTTATGTACGAGGAGTTTTCATAAAGCAGAGGGAGATACCGTGAACAAACGAAACATCAGAAATGCTGTTGCTGGCTTCCTTGTAGGTGTGTCCAGTACGGTGGTTGGTGCCTCTTTGTCTCCTGCGGTGCAGTCCGCAGAAGCGACGGGGGACAGATTCGAGGGCCTCGAAGAGATCATCGTCACCGGCACCAAGCGAGAAACGGCCCAGCAGGACACGCCCATCGCAATTTCGACCCTTACCGCCGAACAGATCGAGAAAACCTTCGGCAGCGATATACGCGCCATCAGTGATCTTTCACCCAACGTGAACCTGACCATCCAGCCTGGATTCAACGCCGTGGCCGGCGGGATCCGTGGAACCGGCAGCATTTCCATTCTCACCACCCAGGATCCAAGCACCGGAATCATGGTCGACGAATTTGCGCTCAACCACGTGCAAACAGCGTTCGTCGAGTTGTATGACCTGGAGCAGGTGGAGGTCTTCCGCGGCCCGCAGGGCACATTGTTCGGCAAGAACAGCACCGGCGGCACCATCGCGTTCACCTCCAAACGGCCGAATCTCGATGAATTCGGCGGAACCATGAAGGTGTCCGTCGGTGGTTACGACGGGGGATCGGACAACTACAAGCTTCAGGCAGGCGTCGACATTCCCATCATCGAGGGCGTTCTCGGTTTTCGCTTCGCGGGTTCCATTGCCGACGAACAGGGTTACTACACCAACGACAAAGACACCGCGACGTTTCCAAACTCACCTGCCCTTCGGCGAGCCGGCATTACCCCGGACATGTTGAACCCGGTATTGGCCAATACGCCAACCGTCGGTGATGGTGGTCGGGTGGGCGGTAAACACGTCGTTGCAGCCAAGTCCAAGCTGCTCTGGCAGCCGAACGATCTCTACGAGGCGTATTTTATCTGGGAGGTGGTGCGCGACGACTCGGACTCGCCCGTCAACATCAACGAAACGCCCGCAGGCGAGGGTTTCACCTTCCCCGACGTCGGCTTTCCGGGGATCCATGAGGCCGGCCACAAGAACCCGTTCAGTTCAGGGATCAGCAACCAGGGCGATGGCATCGACATGCGGGACGGCCACCAGGTCGATGTCAATGGCTTCTACCTCCACCAGCAACTGAACTTTGACCAGTTCTACCTTAAGTCCACGACCGGCTATCGCGAACAAAGCGAGATCCTGCCCAGCAGTTATTCAGGAGAGGCTTTCCTGTCGCTGTTTGATGCCAGCAGGAATCTGAAGAGGGAACAGTTCCAGCAGGAAGTGCGCCTGGTTACCGAATTTGACGGGCCGTTGAACTTTGTCGCGGGTGGCGTCTACGCAACAGATGACGTTGACTTTTCCGGGGGCAGGGGCAGCACGGGATATGTTCCTGTTTTTGTTGCCGGGCTGCTTCCTGGGATCATCGGCCGACCGGCAACCGATCCAATCGTGCGCGCTGCTCTTCTGAACCAGGATATCAGCATCATCAAGGACCACGGTCACGGGTGCTGCACACGTCAGGACCGCACCTCATGGGCGCTGTACGCTGACGGGACCTGGGATTTCAACGATCAATGGCGTATCACTGCCGGTGTTCGTTACACCGAAGACGACAAGGATTTCTTCAAGCTGACGGGTGCCGGCGGGCCTTGTAATCAGTTCACTCCCGCGATCGATCAGAGGCGCATCAATCCGGCGTTACCGATCACGGCGCCCGGTAATTGTCAGGACGTCAATTCGACGCGTGTCAGCCGGGCAGGCATTACCAGCACCGAAGCGGGCAACTTTGGCCAACTCCTTCCTGATTCTGCGTACCGCATCAAAGTCGATACCAATGAACAGTGGACCGAAACCACCTGGCGTGTAGTCGTTGACTACCGGCCCACTGACGAATTCATGGTGTACGGCAGCATCTCCACAGGCTTCCTTGCCGGCGGTTTCAGTGAAACCTGCTCGCAGGTGATCACGTGCAGGGCCTACAACCCGGAAACCAACATCAACTATGAAGTCGGATTCAAGGGAGACTTGCTGGACAACCGGCTGCGTCTGAACGTGGCGGCTTTCTATACCAAGTTCGACGACCTCCAGCGCAACCAGGTGTTCCGCTTCACTGATCCGATCTCCGGAAACCCTGGACAGGAGACCATCACCCTGAACGCCGGCAAGTCCAATGCCAAAGGCATCGAGGTCGAAACCACCTGGCTGGTTACCACCAACTTCCAGCTGAGGGGAACTGTTGGCTTCCTTGATGCGCAATACGACCAGTTCTCGTTCGAAGGGTTGAATCTGAAGAGTCTCGATATCCCGTTCGCAGCCAAATGGCAGATCGGTTTGCAAGGCACCCTCGACCAGCCACTGGACAGCGGCGCGACGCTCACCTACACCGCCGGCCTGCACTACCAGTCGGAGGCCGAGACGAGTCCGTTTGATCCGAACGCGGCGACAGGTCTCAATCCGAAGTTTCCTGGCAGGGTGGCACGTCATCCCACCTACACCCAGATGGAGTCACGCACCCTGGTCGATGCCAACATCACCTATACCAGTGAAACCGAAAAGTACTATGTGACGCTGTGGGGCAAGAACCTTCTGAATGAGGAGTACCGCGTGGCCGCCAACTCCGTTGGCGCACTGTGGAACTTCAGTATCTACGGGGCCCCACGGCAGTGGGGAATCGAACTGGGAATGAACCTCGACTAGCGCGACGGCCTGAAGAGGGTCTGAGCGATCAGACCCTTCTCAAGGGAATACTGCGAGCGGATGTTTCGGCGAGGCCACGATCTTTGGTTCGGCAACGACGATTGGAGTTTCGAGCAACTCTCATCGAACAGGATCGCGCGTTGTCGCCCCACCAACAAGATCCGTTGGGACAAACTTTTGTCTAGACGTTGAACCTGAAGTGCATGACATCGCCGTCCTGCACCACATACTCCTTGCCTTCGAGCCGCCACTTACCCGCGTCCTTGGCGCCCTGTTCACCCTTGCACGCCACGAAGTCTTCATAGGCGGTCACTTCGGCGCGGATGAACCCTTTTTCGAAATCCGTATGGATCACCGCCGCAGCCTGCGGCGCCCTCGTACCCACCTTGATGGTCCACGCGCGCACTTCCTTGGGACCGGCGGTGAAATACTGCTGTAGCCCGAGCAACCGGTACCCCGCGCGGATCACGCGGTTGAGCCCGGGCTCTTCAATACCTAGGGCATCGAGAAAGTCCTGGCGCTCCGCATCGTCCAGTTCAGAAACTTCCGCTTCGATCTTGTTGCAGATCGGCACCACCACGGCACCCTCCGCATCGGCAATTGCTTGCACAGTGTCGAGCAGCGGATTGTTCTCAAAACCGTCTTCCGCGACGTTGGCGATGTACATCACCGGCTTGGCAGTGATGAGGTGCAACTCGCGCAGCATAAGCCGCTCGTTATCTTCCAGTTTCAACGCCCTGACCGGCTGGCCACGTTCGAGGATGTCCTGTACACGCTCGAGCAACGTGACCAGCGCTTTCGCGTTCTTGTCACCGGAGTTCGCGACGCGACGGGCACGGTCTTTCACCTTGGCTACGGTGTCGAGATCAGCCAGTGCGAGTTCCGTATTGATGATCTCGATGTCATCTTTCGGTGAGATGGCGCCGGCGACATGCACGATGTTCTCGTCCACAAAACAGCGCACGACATGGGCAATGGCGTCCATTTCCCGGATGTGCGCGAGGAACTGGTTGCCGAGACCCTCTCCCTGCGAAGCACCGGCGACGAGGCCGGCGATGTCCACAAACTCCATCGTCGCAGGCATCACTTTCTGTGGCTTGACGAGCGCGGCAAGTTTGTCGAGGCGCGGATCCGGTACCGGCACGATGCCGGTGTTCGGATCAATCGTGCAGAACGGGAAGTTCTCCGCGGCGATGCTCGCGCGCGTCAGCGCGTTGAAGAGGGTCGACTTGCCGACGTTGGGCAATCCGACGATGCCGCAATTGAATCCCATGATCTGTCTCCGTGGTGGAGCCCGCTTTCCGCAACATTCAGGGCGGATCAGAGCCTACTCGGGTTCTTGCTCCGGTTTTGGCATGTGCAGTAGTGTCATCGCCTTCTGCAGATCACCCGTGAACAAATGCCGCCAGACCTGATCGTCGAAGGTCCAGGTGGATTCAACCAACGATTGCTCCGCAGCCGGCATACGCTCCGAGGTCAGGTACGCCACCATCCTTTCTTTGTCGCCGGGATGACCGACGCCGATACGCAGCCGCAGAAAACCCTGATCATTGCCGAAACACTGGATGATGGAGCGGATGCCGTTGTGACCGCCGCTACCGCCACCCTCTTTCAGCTTAAGAATGCCCGGCTCAAATGCCACCTCATCGTAGGCGATCAGCACCTGTCCGATCTCGAACTTGTAGAACCGTTGCAGCGCACTGACGGATTCACCGGAGAGGTTGACGTAAGTTTCGGGTATCAGCAGAAAGACCTCGGTGCCAAACAACTGGCCCCGCCCAACTAGCCCCTTGAAGCGGCTCTCCTGGGCGAGCCTGATACCTGCCCGAGCCGCGAGCCACTCGACAAAGTCTGCGCCGATGTTGTGTCGCGTATGGCGGTAGTTCGGTCCCGGATTGCCGAGGCCGGCGATCAGTCGAATTCCCGCCATGCGTTGCAATCGTCCGTCTGGATGGCAGGCCTGACGCGTCCACTGAAGGACATCGTCAGGCCATGAGGCTTAGGTTGCCGCCGCCTTGGCAGGCTCTGCTTCTGCTTCAGCTCCACCGCGTGGCGCTTGCACGGAGACGACCTGCTGGTTGTGGTCGGAACCCAGTTTCAGTTCGGGAATCTCCACGCCTTCCGGAAGCTTCAGGTCCGAAAGGTGCAGGGATTGGCCAAGCTGCAGGTCCTTCAGATCAACTTCGATGTATTCGGGCAGGTTCGCCGGGAGGCTGCTGATGATCACTTCGGAGAGGTTATGGGAAATGAGACCACCACCGATCTTTACGCCCACACAGGCTTCTTCATTGATGAAGTGCAGCGGTACGTGTACTTCGATCACGCGGTCAGCGCTTACCCGGTAGAAGTCGATGTGAGTGATCGTGTCGCGCACCGGATTGCGCTGCACATCTCGCACCACCACCTGATTGCCCGCACCATCGAGCAGAACCTCGATCACCTGCGAGAAAAACGCTTCGCTGTGGGCCGCCTTGTGCAGTTCGTTGGAGTCCAGGGACACCATCTGCGTTTCACCTTCGCCACCGTACATGATGCCGGGGACCCGGCTGGTTCGACGCAGGCGGCGGCTCGCTCCTTTCCCCACGTCCTGACGCGCTTGCGCGCTCACTCTGATCTTGCTGGACATTTCTGATTCTCCAGGAAGGGCGACAACTCGCCCGGTTGTATTGCACTGCCGGGCGCGCGACCACGCCGGCAGGTTCTCCTCATGCCGCACCACGGGATGCGAATGAAAGGGAATTGGCTGGGGCGGGAGGATTCGAACCTACGGATGGCGGGATCAAAACCCGCTGCCTTACCACTTGGCGACGCCCCAGAAGATCAAACTGCACGCCACTCACGCGATGTGGGACCGGCGCGCGCCACTTTGCTCCGGTTAGACCAGGATTACTGGTCGGGCCGGGAAAAGCGGGCCGGTATTGTCTTTGCGGTCTGGTACGGAGTCAAACCGGGAGAGGTTTCCAGGCCAATTTTCTTCGCCGTGCCTTGCCGCTTCGCCACGGCCCGCTGGCTAACCAGCTTCCGGTGCCTCGCGCGACTGCTCCCGATCCCCTCGCGCAGGCGGCGTCAGTACCAGCAGCACCTGATAATTATCGCGGATCGCCCGGATGCGCGCAGGTGTCTTGCTTTGATCATTCCGATAGGTGAACCCGAGGCGCCAGCCGAGCTGGTCGAAGGCGACCATCCGCCCCTGACCGTCAACCATCGGGCCGAAGACCGGAATCTGCTCGATCGGCCCGCCCTGTACCCATTGCGGTAACGCTTCGAGGGGCAGATACCAGCCGAGCTGCTTGCGCATGACCGCGTAGACCGGACCGGATTCGAGTACCTTGCCGCCCCCATCCCGCACCGTGAGTTTGCGGCCGTCTCCTTCCAGGATCGTCCGACCTTGACCTAGAGGACCCCACAACTCGATCCGGTAGTCTTCACCCGTCTGCGTCCACCGGAATCGCGCGGAATGGCTGGCTTTTGCGGCCCGAATCGCAAGCTTGCCTTCGATGTTGAACTCGTGATCCATCGGAATCTGCAGTCCGCGCTGCTGACAGGCGGAGAGCAGCGACAGGGCAACGATCGAAACGATCAAAAGGCGGATACGCAATGAGGCTGGCTTCCCGGGGTGACACTCCTCACCCGTAGGCTCTGGCCCGGCTACCCCCGGACCGGCCCGGGCCTGATCTGCTACCATGCGAATGAAGCTCCTGAAAGTCCGCAGATCTTACCTGCTCCCCATGGCAATCCTCGCATACGGACTCAACTACCGGACGGCGCCCATCGAACTGCGGGAGCGCATCAGCATGCCGGAAGAAGGCCTGCCCGGGTTTCTGCAATCGATCAAATCCTGGGTTCCGAGCCTTTCCGAGGTCGCCATTCTTTCGACCTGCAATCGCACAGAACTGTACTGCGCGCTGGACCCGGCAGATGAAAACAGGGTGCATACCTGGCTTGCCCACTCGCGACCGGTAACGCTGGATGAACTCGCCGGCGCGGGCTACCGCTACTGGGACCAGGACGCCGCCCGCCACCTGATTCGTGTCGCCTCAGGGCTCGATTCGCAGATCCTGGGCGAGGCGCAGATTCTTGGCCAGGTCAAAACCGCCTACGAGATTGCCCGCAGCGAAGGCCTGCTCGGCCCAGCGCTGAATCTCCTGTCACAGGTTTCGTTGCAAGCCGCCAAACGTGTGCGGACGGATACGGATGTCGGCCGCAATCCGGTTTCAGTGGCATCGACAGCCATACAGTTGGCGAAACAGATCTTTGCGGATCTGGCCTCGAAGACGACGCTCCTGGTCGGCGCAGGTGACACCATCACACTCGTTGCAGAACACCTGCGCGCACAAAGTGTGTCCCGGATTGCCGTAGCCAACCGCACACTGGCCCATGCCGAGAGCCTCGCCGGTAAATTCAGCGGTGAAGCGCTCGAACTCACTGACATCCCGTCGCAACTGCACCGCTTCGATATCGTCATCAGTTCAACCGGCAGCCCATTGCCGATCATTGGCAAAGGCGCCGTGGAAGCGGCGATACGACAGCGCCGCCGCCGGCCGATGTTCATGGTGGATCTGGCCGTGCCCCGCGACATCGAAGCAGAAGTCGCCGAGCTGCCGGACGTTTACCTCTATGCCATCGACGACCTGTCCGTCATCGTCGAAGAAAACACCAGGGCTCGAACCGACGCTGCGAAAGCCGCACAGGATCTCGTTGATGCCGGCGCACAACAGTACCTGCGTGAACTTCGCGCCCACGAAGGGCAGCACCTGTTGCGTCAGTTCCGTAACCGCGCCGATGACCTCGCTGCCCAGGAAGTGGAGCGGGCAAGGCAGGAACTCGCCCGTGGTGTACATCCGGATGTGGTCATGGAGCAACTCGCCCGGGCGATCACCAACAAACTGATCCACCAGCCGACGGTTGCGATCCGCAACGCAACTGCTGAAGGCCAGACCGAGCTGATCGACTATCTGAAGTCCCTCTACGAGCTCTGAGCGATGTTGTCCCCTTCCATGCAGGCGAAACTCGCCGCGTTGTCTGACCGCCACGAAGAAGTGGCCGCGCTGCTTGCCGATCCTGAGGTGGTAGGCCAACGGGACCGTTATGCGGCACTCACCCGGGAACATGCCGAGCTCTCACCTGTGCTCGCGCACTGGCAGGCGCTGCAAGAGAGGGAATCGGAGCTCGCAGATGCCCGCGTCCTCGCCGAAGACCCGGACCCGGAACTTCGCTCACTGGTCCAGGAAGAAATCGGCCGCCTGCAAACCGCCTGTGAAACCGAACTCGGTAACCTGCAAACTGCACTGCTGCCGCGAGACCCGAACGATTCCGCCAATATTTTTCTTGAGGTGCGTGCCGGAACCGGTGGCGATGAGGCCGCCATTTTTGCAGGCGATCTCTTCCGTATGTACACCCGCTACGCCGAGTCGCGGGGCTGGAACGTGGAGATCCTGAGTGAACGATCCGGCGAACACGGTGGCTACAAGGAGGTGATTTCGCGCATCGCCGGCACCGACGTGTACCGGCTACTCAAGTTCGAATCCGGCACGCATCGGGTACAACGGGTGCCGGAGACCGAATCACAGGGCCGCATTCACACCTCTGCCTGCACCGTGGCGGTGCTACCGGAAATCGAGGAAGTGGCGCAGATCGAGATCGACAAGGCGGACTTGCGCGTCGACACCTATCGCTCTTCGGGCGCCGGTGGTCAACACGTCAACAAGACCGATTCCGCGGTACGGCTGACCCACTTGCCAACCGGCATCGTAGTCGAATGCCAGGATGAACGTTCACAACACAAGAACCGGGCGCGGGCCATGTCGCTCCTGCAGGCCAAACTGCTCGACATGGCACGGACGAAACAACAGTCGCAGCAGGCGGAAACCCGACGCCTGCAGGTCGGCAGCGGTGATCGCTCCGAACGTATCCGTACCTATAACTTTCCGCAAGGGCGGGTGACCGATCACCGTGTGAACCTGACGCTGTACAGCCTCGACAACATCATCGCCGGCGACCTACAAACGGTGATCGACACACTGCAACACGAGTTCCAGGCTGACCAGCTCAAGGCCCTCGGAGCCGATACGTGACAACCATCGCCAGCTGGCATGCACAGCATGGCGAGCTGACACGCCTGGACCGGGAAGTCCTGCTCGCTGATGTTCTTGCACGCAGTCGGGCATGGATCATCGCTCATCCGGAGACCGGTATCGCCGCTGATGCTGAATGTCAGCTGGAGTCCGCTGCGAAACGGTTGAAGCGGGGCGAACCTCTGGCCTACATCCGCGGTTGGCGCGAGTTCTGCGGCCTACGCATTGATGTCAACGCGGCTGTGCTCGTACCAAGACCAGAAACCGAACTGCTTGTGGAAGCTTGCCTTGCACTCGCGCAGCCTGGCGACAGCGTGCTGGATCTTGGCACCGGCAGCGGTGCGATCGCCATCAGCATCGCCTGTGCAAGACCGGACCTGCGCATCACCGCAACAGACATCTCCGCCGCCGCACTCGATGTTGCCCGCACCAATGCTGCGCACCACGCTGTCACAATCGAGTTTATGGAAGGCGACTGGTTCACGCCCTTTGTGGATCGCAGGGAACCTGGATTCGACATCGTGGTCGCCAACCCGCCGTACATCAGCGAAAGTCACCCCGCACTGCAGACACTCCTCGCCGAACCAAAGAACGCACTGATCAGCGGCCCGGACGGATTGAATGCCATCCGCCGGATCGTTGCGGATGCGAGTCGTCATGTGCGGCGTGCACTTCTCATCGAACACGGTTATGACCAGGGGCCGACGGTCTACTCACTGATGTCGAATGCCGGTTTGATCGAGGTCGAAACGCGCACAGACTACGCCGGCCATCCGCGGTTCACCCTGGGGAGACGTGCATGAACGACGATCAGCTGCTCAGGTACAGCCGCCAGATCATGCTCCCGGACATGGATGTCGAGGGACAGGAAAAACTGCTCGCCGGACACGTGGCCATCATTGGCCTCGGCGGATTGGGTTCTCCGGCAGCCTTGTATCTCGCCGGCGCCGGCATCGGCCAGCTGACGCTCGTCGACTTCGACGACGTGGACGTTTCCAACCTGCAACGACAGATCGTGCATCGTCAGGCTTCCATCGGGCAGGCCAAGGTGGATTCAGCGAAAGAGACTCTGCTGGCCCTCAATCCGGAACTTCACGTCAACACCGTGCGGAAGGTGCTCGATGAAGCGGGCCTGCTTCAGCTCGCCCGGTCAGTGGATGTGATCCTTGACGCTACTGACAACTTCCTTGTGCGGCAGATGCTGAACGATGCATGTATCGCCGCCCGTACACCCTGGGTCAGCGCTGCAGCCATCCGATTTGAAGCCCAGATCACAACCTTCGACCCACGCCGCGCAGATTCTCCCTGTTACCGCTGCCTGTACTCCGACACCGATGGCACGGATCAGACCTGCTCTGAAAATGGTGTGATCTCGCCGCTGGTGGGCGTCCTCGGCGCCTTTGAGGCACTCGAGGTGATCAAGCTGATGACAGGAGTCGGCGAAACGCTGGTGGGCCGTATCCAGTACTTCGACGCCAAGTACTCGGAATGGCGGGAATTCAAACTGCGTCGGGCAGCGAACTGTCCGGCGTGTGGAGGTTGAGGCCGTAAATCGCCAGCAGATGGCCCAGCAACCTGCTGCGCACCGCTTCGATATCGATCCCGGGAACAAACGTACGCATATCGGTCATCTGCATGCCGGCCATGCCACAGGGGTTGATCATGTTGAATGGCAGCAGATCCATGGCCACGTTGAGCGCGAGCCCGTGATAGCTGCAGCCTCGCCGGACGCGCAGGCCTAGTGAAGCAATCTTGGTGCCGTAGATGTACACACCCGGCGCATCCGGTCGTGGTGCGGCTGCAAGGCCGAAATCCGCCAGCGTCCGCACACACCCCTCCTCGATGCCGCTAACGAGCGCGCGCACTCCAAGCCCGGCGCGGTTGAGGTCAAAGAGAAGATAACCGGTAATTTGACCCGGCCCGTGATAGGTTACCTGGCCGCCACGGTCCGTCTGTACAACCGGAATGTCGCCCGTGGCAAGCACATGTTCCGCCTTCCCTGCCTGTCCCTGGGTAAACACGGGATCGTGCTCGGTGAACCAGATTTCATCGAGGGTCTGATCTGTCCGCTCCGCGGTGAAAGCCTTCATCTCCGCAAATACCGGCGCATATGCGGTACGGCCGAGATCGCGATAGATGATAGGGCGGGTGGTCACAACACCATCTTCACATCGTTGAGCTTCATCAGATCGGCATGCAGTGCACGCAGCTGGTCTTCACCTGTCGCCGTCATGGTGACCGCCACACTGACGTACTTACCGCGATTCGAGTGCCGCAGATTAACGTTGTCAGGCGACACATGGTGATCGTGGATACGGACGACATCCAGCACACGCCGCGCAAAGCCGTCGCTCTCTACGCCGATAATACGGATCGGATAGGCACAGGGAAAACTGATTTTCGGCGGTTCAGCCATCACCGAACAGTTCACCGAAGAAGAGGCTGATGTAGTCGAAAAATCTCGAAATTGCACCGGCCTCAGGTACTTCACTCAGCGCCACCAGCGGCACTTCATAGAGTTTTTTGCCTTCCAGGCTGACTCTGAGCATGCCCACTTCCGCGCCCGCCGCGAGCGGTGCTTCCAGTATCTTCGGCACTTCGAGCTCGACAGCCAGATCTTCGTAGTGCCCGCGCGGATAGGTCAGAAGCGCCGCCTTGGTCAGCCCGAGATCGATGGTATCTGACTCGCCGTACCAGATCTGCGACTGCTTCAGTACAACGTCCGCGGCATACAGCTCTCGGTTTTCATAGTGACGAAAACCGTAGGACAGGAGTTTCTGGCTTTCGTCCATGCGGGTGTTGTCATCCTTCGTGCCCATAACGACTGAGATCAGGCGCATGCCATCCCGAGCCGCACTCGCCACCAGACAGAACCCCGCTTCTTCGGTGTGCCCGGTTTTTACACCATCCACGGAGCGATCACGCCACAGGAGCCGGTTCCGGTTGGGCTGGTCAATGTTGTTCCAGTGAAAGCTCTTCTCCGCATACATGCGGTAAGAATCAGGATGACGGTTGATGAGCGCCTTCGACAACAGGGCCAGGTCCCACGCAGTGGTCACGTGCCCATCCGCCGGCAAGCCTGTCGAATTCACGAAGTAGGAGCCGGTGAGACCCAGGGATTTCGCGTGTTTGTTCATCATCTCCGCGAAGGCATCTTCACTGCCGCCGATGTGTTCGGCGATCGCCACCGTGGCATCGTTTCCGGACTGGATGATCACACCACGGAGCAGGTCCTCCATCGATACTTCCGTACCGACCTGAACGAACGTGCGAGAACCTTCCTGCTTCCACGCATATTCACTGATCAGCACCTTGTCGGTCAGTTTCAGACGACCAGCCTCAATCTCCTCCGCCGCCACATAACTGGTCATGATCTTGGTGAGGCTGGCCGGTGGCAGAGGCGTGTTCGACTCGTGCTCAACAAGAACCTGCTCACTTCCGGCATCAATCAGCAGGTAGGACGTCGCCGCAATCGGCGGGGGCTCCGGCACTCGCACTTCCGCCGCACCGGCCTGGATGGAAATAGCGACCGCCAGAAAAACCGACAAACATCGAAAAATCATGCTCAATCCGTCAATACTCGCCGTTTCGTAGATGTTCATGCGCAGCCAGACCCTCATCTGCCGTTGATCAGCATCGGTGCTCCGAGTGCGTGTTCCTCAAAGAGCGACCGCACCCGGTCGAGTTCGGCGTCACCGTGAATGGGCCCTATGCGCACCCGGTAAAGACGATCCTCCGGAGTCTGCACCACGTGCACCGGATGCTCTAGGAGTGATTTCAACCGAGCCAGCAGCGCATCGGCACCTGCCGGGCCGGAAAACGCGCCCGCTTGTAGGACATAGCGTCCGCCACTCATCGCGGGATCGAAAGAAATCGCTTCAACACGAACCCGAGCGGTTCCTGCGGGGTGAACCCCCAGCTTGACCGCGGCGGCATAGGACAGGTCGATGATGCGTCCATCGTGAAATGGACCGCGGTCATTGATCCGGACGATGGTCCTACGGTTGTTTTCGAGGTTGATGACATGGGCGTAGGTGGGAATCGGCAAGGTCTTGTGGGCAGCGGTGAGTTGCAGCATGTCGTAGACCTCACCTGACGAGGTCCTTCTGCCGTGAAACTTGGTGCCGTACCAGGACGCCATGCCGTTTTCCGCATAACCCGAGGCGCTCCGGAGAACCCGATAGGATTGTCCGGCGACTGTGTACTGTTCAGGGTTGCCATAACGGCTGCGCGGTTCGGGTTTCGGCACGGGGTCAGGCAGGTAGGCCAGATCCACCGGTGCATTGGACGGCGCCCCATCCTGCTGAGCCACGGGCACCGGTTTGCGGTTAACAGGCGCAGGCCCACTGCTCAAACAGGCTGAAAGTGTGCCTAACACAAACAGCATCACCATGAGTCGGGCGAATGACCGCATCATCCCTCCGTACTTCCGCGGCGGATCGGCGTTTCGGTCGCAGGTACTTTGTGCGCTTCCCGTATCGCCTCGGCAAGTTCATGGACCGCACGGGCGTACAACGGGCTGTGGTTGTAACGCGTGATCACATAGAAGTCCCGAAAGGTGATCGCCGGTTTCGCTTCGGCTTCATGATCGAAAGCGAGTACCGCGACCGGTGTATTGTCCGCGAGTTCTGCGAATGCGGAATAGCCGACCTTGCGGAGATCGGCGAGCGTGCTGGCAGGCTTTGGATCGGTGCTGACGAGGGCCAGCAATCCTACCGAGGGTTGTTCCACATCGGCTATCAACGGCATGTTTCCCTGCCAGCCGTGTTTGCCAAAATAGTTCGCCACACTGCCGATGGCATCTTCGGCGCTGTTCCAGATATCGCGGCCGCCGTCGCCGTTAAAGTCGATGGCATAGTGGCGATAGCTGGATGAAATGAACTGACCAAAGCCCATCGCTCCGGCGTAGGACCCCATCAGTTCTTCAGCCGCTTTCTTCTCTTCCCGGGCCAGCAGCATGAACTGGATCAGTTCGCTACGAAAAAACGCCGCACGGGGCGGATAGTCGAATGTCAGTGTGGTGAGCGCATCGAGTACCCGCCACGCGCCACGATACTGCCCGTAGCGTGTTTCGACGCCGATGATGGCGACAACGTACTCCGGCGGCACCTTGAATAGCGCATAGGCCCGTGTGAGCGCCGCTTCATTCGCTCGCCAGAACTGAACACCTTCACGGATCCGGTCTTGACCAAGAAAAATCTGGCGGTAGCGATGCCACGTGAGCGTTTTTTCTGCGGGTTTGCTGATGGCATCGATGATGCCCTGCTGGCGCTCGGCTTTGGTGAGCAACTCAACGACCGCCGCTCTTTCGAAACGGTGTTTGTTGACCAGTTCATCTATCAGTGCGCCCGCGGCGGGGTGAGCGGAATAGTCCGCGGCCACAGGACCGGCCAATGCGAGAAGCACCAGCCAGAGGCGGGGAATCCATGCCATGCGTCAGTTGTTCCGGTGTTTGTAGATGGAGGTCAGCACGCCGAAAGTGAACAGCAGTGTCAGCGCCGAGGTCCCGCCATAACTCACCAGGGGTAAGGGCACTCCGACCACGGGCAGAAGACCACAGACCATGCCCACGTTGACGAATACATAAACGAAGAACGTGATTCCAATAGATCCGGCAACCAGCCGGTCGAAGGTTCTCCGCACAATCATCGAAACGTAAAGACACCGCGCGATGATCAGAATGTAGAGTACAAGAAAGCCCATCGCTCCGACAAAACCAAATTCTTCGCCAATGACCGCCAGGATGAAGTCGGTCTGCGCCTCGGGCAGGAAATCGAGCCCGCTCTGTGTCCCTTGCAGAACGCCCTTGCCCATCAAACCACCCGAGCCAATGGCAGTGGTGGACTGGATGATGTTCCAGCCCGCACCCAGCGGATCACTCTCCGGGTCGAACAGCGTGAGGATCCGTTGCTGCTGATACTCGCGCAGAAAACTCCAGAGGATCGGTGCGGCCGCCGCGACACCGCCTATCGCGACTGCCGGGTAGATCCAAGGCAACCCGGACAGAAACAACACGCTGCCGCCGGCAGCGAGGACCAGGAGGCCCGTCCCCAGATCCGGCTGAACGATGATCAGCCCCGCTGGGATGCCCATGATGGCAAGCGCCACACAGATGTCGCCCAGCGAGAGCGGCGAGCTGCGGTCATGGAGGTACCAGGCGACCGTCAGCGGCACGGCAAGCTTGAGCAGCTCTGACGGCTGGAATCTGGGGAACGGCCCGACTTCGAGCCACCTCTGTCCACCTTTGGCTACCTCGCCAAAGATGTGGACCAGGACCAGCAGCGCGACGCCTCCGAGCCAGAGCACCGGGCCAAACCGCAGGAACTCCCGCGGGTGCACGTGCGCTACAACAAGCATGATCACGAATCCTGCAGCGAGCTTGATACCCTGTGCCGAAAGCGCTTCCGTTCGTCCATGCAATGCGCTGTAGAGAACGCCAAGACCGCACGCCATCAGGATGACGAGTAATGGTAGGAGCACCGGCTCAGGCAGAATTTCGAACCGCACACGCGTCGGTGGCTCCGCTGTGCCACCGGTGCGAAGCGTACGGACGAAGTCGATGTTCATTCGCCGGTTCCCTGTGCAATTGATGCTCGCCGGGCGGCAGCCAGCATCCGCGGTAAAACCCAGGCATCGATAACTTCCCGCGCCACCGGTGCAGCCACCCCGCTGCCGCCACCACCGTTTTCAACCAGCACTGCAACCGAAATAAGTGGATCGTCTGCCGGCGCAAACGCCACGAACCAGGCATGTTTGCGGTTGTATTCATCCAGCTCTTTCTCGTCGTAGGTAGTGCCTTGTTTGATCTCCACCACCTGGGCCGTGCCGGATTTCCCGGCCATGCGATAGCTGATGTCCTGGCCGATGTACGGGAATGCCGTGCCCGACTGCCGGTAACCGAGGTTGCCGCGGTGCACCACGTTTTCCATGGCGTCCACCATCTTCTCCCAGTCCTCAGGTGACAGCCCGACGATGCTCAGGCTTTTGGGTGTGGCAAGGTCTTCTTCGAGAGCCCGGGAACTATCGCGCAGCATCCGCGGCGCAACGATTCGGCCGCGGTTGGCGATGACGTTGACATACGACGCCAGCTGCAGCGGTGTGACCAGCATGCTTCCCTGGCCGATGCCAAGGTTGACGCTGTCGCCGGGATACCAGATCTCGTTGCGAACCTTGCGCTTCCAGGCTGAATCCGGAAGCAGGCCGGTGCTTTCGTCCGCAATATCCAGCCCCACAGGTCGGCCAAAACCGAACTGTGAAACAAAGCCTGCAAACCGGTCGATCTTCATGCGCGAGGCCATCGTGTAGAAGTACGTGTTCGACGAGCGATAGATGGCACGGTTGAGATCAACACTGCCTTGCCCACCAGAATTGCCTCGTTGCCAGCTCCAGTCGCGGTAGATCCGTCGTTGTCCCGGCAGCCGGAAGAAGCCGCGGTCATAAATGGTTTCCTCCCACGTCGTCGCACCGCTGGTGAGCGCAGCGAGCCCGACCGCCATCTTGAAGGTTGAACCCGGCGCGTACCTTCCGTTGATCGCGCGGTTGAACATGGGCCGGTTGCGCGCCATCAGTAGCGCGTTGTACTCCTCCCCGGAAATCCCCGTAATAAACTTGTTGGGGTCGTAGGAGGGCTTCGACACCATAGCCAGCACGCCTCCGGTGCGGGGATCGAGTGCAACGATACTGCCGCGCCGGGCACCGAGCGCCGCATCGGCAACGACCTGCAGATCAAGGTCAAGATGCAGCGTCAGGTCAATTCCGGCAACGGGATGATCGACATCCAGCTCTTTGCGAATCCGCCCATGGACATCCACTTCCACCTGTTGGTAGCCCACACGGCCATGCAGGGAGGACTCGTAGAATTTTTCGACCCCAAGTTTGCCCATAAATTCGGTGCCGGCATACATCACGGGATCGAGTCGCTCGAGGTCAGCTTCGTTGATGCGCCGCACCGAACCGAGCGGATGGGCGAGCAGTTCTATGAACGGATAGTGGCGTACCGAGTCCGATAGAATCTCCACACCCGGCAGTTCGTGACGGTGCACAGCCAGAACCGCCCGTTCATCTTCGGTGAGATGCGACCGGATGACGACGGCTTCGTAGGGCCGGCGACGGCGTTTGAGCCGCTTGTCGAATTCGCTGATCTCCGCCTCTCCCAGATCCAGAAACCCATCAAGGCGCTCGATCATCCGGGGCATGTCTCCGGCCAGCTCCTTGACCACGGCGAGGTTGTGTATGGGACGGTTGTCCGCCAGCAAGACACCGTTGCGGTCATAAATCAGACCACGGCGTGGCGCGACGGGCTGAACCTGGATGCGGTTCTGTTCCGAACGCGTCTGAAAGCGCTCGTGTTCGAGGATCTGCAAGTGGACCAGGCGCGCCATCAGCACACCAAACAGCAGCAACATCACACCGCCGATGAAATATATCCGCAGGCTGTAGCGGCGTTGCTCTTCGCTCTTGTCGCTGAATGAAGCTTGGGCCACGGTCAATGCATCACGCCCGGTGGTAAGGGTGATTGTTGAGCAGCGAGACCGCTCGATACAACGCCTCCGCGAGCACCACCCGCACGAGGCCATGCGGCAAAGTCAGCGCAGACAGGGCCAATCTGCTGGGCGCCTCGGCGAGGAACTCCGGATGCAGGCCATCCGCCCCACCAATGACGAACACCGGCGCACGAGCGGTGTCACGCAGCTGACCAACAAACCGTGCCAAGGCGGCCGTATCCAGCTGCTTGCCTGATTCATCGAGCGCGATGATGTACTCGCCGGCTTTACAGGCAGCACGGATCTTCTGCGCTTCCTGCTGCCGGTACAGATCGATCTGGCGCGCCGACTCCTGCCCTCTGCGGTCCATCGGCGCGATTTCGGTGAGGTCAAGAGGCATCATACCCTGCAGTCGCCGGGCATAGGTCTGGAACCCTTCGTTGATCCAGTCTGGCTGTTTGCGGCTGACGGTGAGGATTCGTGCGTTCACGAAGGTGTCGCTGTTTCCCCGTCCGCCGGCAGCTCGGACCAGAGTTTCTCGAGCTCATACAGCTGGCGGGCGTCTTTCTGCATGACATGCACAACGATGTCTGCAAAATCCACGAGCACCCATTCCGACGACTCGCGGCCTTCCACGCCGATGGGCTTGATACCAAGAGTCAGCGCCCCTTCGATGACCCGTTCCACGAGTGCATTAACCTGGCGGCCGGTATTGCCGGTAACGATCACCATCGTATCGGTAAAGCTGCACAGCGAGCGCACGTCGAGAACCACGACATCGATACCCTTGCCGTCATCGAGTGCCTTGAGTACAGCCTTGCGCAGCAGCGCGATCGGGTCTTTTGCAGCTATACGGCGGCGTGGTGTCTTTTTGGCCACTCCACGGACCGAAGTATCCGGGGCGGTCGCGGACTCGGCCTTGAGTGATTTGCGGGGCCGGGTTGCAGTCGGTTTACGCATAGAGTCTGTTTTTCCTGATGTAGTCGCACACCGCCGGGGCAAGCCACTGGCCGGGATCTTCGTTCTCATTTTCCCTTGCATGGATAGCCTGACGCACTCGCGAAGATGAAATGTCAGGCAGACCTGCTTCCACGATCATGACTTGCCCATGCAGGGTCTGATCCAGCCGGTCGACCAATCGTGGGTGGATGAAAGCACGTAACTGTTTTCCAAAGTCCGGTGGGCTGCCCGCCCGCCGTAACACAAGAAAGCTCGACAGTCGAAAGACGTCATCGACCCGGCGCCAACCCAGAATTGGCGCAAACGCATCCGTACCGATAATCCAGCAGCGGCGTTCCAGCGGATCGACAGAGGCACGGCGCTCAAGCAGATCCACGGTGTAGGACGGCCCGTCACCAGCAAGTTCCGAGTCGTCAGCCACAAGGTGCGGATGTGCTTCACAGGCAAGTATCAACATGTCCCGGCGCTGTGCGGCGGTTGCACCTCCAGACAGGGGTTTGTGATACGGCTGTCGCGCCAGCACCATCCTGACTTCGTTGACAGTGAGCGCCTGACGCGCTGCTTCCGCTGCAGCCACATGACCGAGATGTACCGGATCGAACGTGCCTCCAAACAGGGCGATCAACGCTTGCGCACTTCGCCTTGGCCATAAACCACAAACTTGCGCGTGGTGAGCCCTTCAAGACCCACTGGGCCACGCGCATGCAGTTTGTTCGTGGAGATGCCGATCTCGGCGCCAAGACCATACTCAAAGCCGTCTGCGAACTGGGTGGAGACATTCACCATCACAGAGGCTGAGTCCACCTCGGTAACAAACCGTCGTGACGCAGCAAGATCGTTGGTGACAATACAGTCCGTATGCTGCGACCCGTAGCGGTTGATGTGCCGAATAGCGCCACCAACGTCGTCCACCACCCGCACGGCAAGAATGGGGCCGAGATACTCTGCGGACCAGTCCTCTTCCGTGGCCACATTCATCGTTGGCACTACCGCTCGACTGGCCTCACAACCACGCAGCTCAACCCCTGCTGCCGTGAACCGCGAAGCAAGTTCCGGCAAGAGTTCCGCTGCACGCGCCTGATGGACGAGAAGCGTCTCAATCGCGTTACACACCGCGTATTTTTCAGTCTTCGAGTTGAAAGCAACATTGATGGCCATCTGTACCTCGGCGGAGACATCGATAAACACGTGGCAGACCCCGTCGAGGTGTTTGATCACGGGTATGGTGGATTCGCGGGTGACCCGTTCGATGAGACTCTTGCCACCACGAGGAATGATTACATCAACCAATGAGACCTGTTTGAGCAGCGCGCCTACAGCAGCCCGGTCTGTAGTGCCGATCAGTTGTACGGCATCGGTCGGAACGCCTGATCCACGCAGACCTTCCGCGACACACGAGGCGATGGCGCGGTTCGACTCGATCGACTCACTGCCACCCCGCAAGATCGTGGCATTGCCGGACTTGAGGCAGAGTGCCGCCGCGTCCACGGTCACATTAGGCCTCGCCTCGTAGATGATGCCGATGACACCGAGGGGCACTCGCATCTGCCCGACCTGGATACCTGAAGGCAACGTGCGCAGCCCGACAATCTCGTCGACCGGATCCGGAAGCGAATCCACCTGCAACACACCTTCAATCATGCGGTCGATGGCCTTGGCATCGAATTTCAGGCGATCAACCAGTGGTCGGTCGAGGCCTGCTTGCTGCGCCTTTGCCACGTCCTTTGCGTTGGCGGCCAGGAGGCTGTCCTTGCGCTCGCCGAGTACGCGGGCGATGCCCTTGAGCGCATGGGAGCGGGCAGCAGACGGGGCAGCACAAATCGCATGCGAAGCTTCCCGCGCCCGTTCCGCAATGGAACGTACTTCCAGTTCAATAGCTGACAAGCCTGCCTTCATGATTCACCCGGGTTTCAGGGCCGCCGAATTAGGCCAATTTTCTGTGCTTTTCGGGCCGGCAGTATAACGGCATTCGTTTGGTGCGGCGGTGTGGCTTTGCGCACCTTCCGTATTCAGTTCTTACCGACGGATTCACCACGCAGTTTGGATACCAGACGATTCAGCTCTGTGAGGCGCTCGCGCGGAGAAGGCAGTTGCAGAAGGCTCTGCTTGATCTCCGGTTCGATGGGAAGCAGCTCCGAGAGCCGCCAGCTCACGGATCGGGCATCGCTGAAATCGACATCGAGGCCGAGTTTCTGAATAAGCGGATGGACCACAAGGTCCTTGAGGATCTCGGTAAGCCCGCGGTGCTCCGCGCCGAGTTCCCCCAGCGGCTCGTCAGGCAACCATGCCACATCGCCGAGCAGCAAGTGGTCGGCCTGTTCACGGGTACCGTGCACCCGGAATTTGCGCGTGGCACGGCAGACGATCCCGAGCATGCCGTCCGACAGCGGATTGAAGTCGGCAATCAACGCTGCCGTTCCCACACCAAAAATATCCGGCTGACTGTCATCTCGCTGCAGCCTCGCCTCAACACCTTGACGAATCAGGACCACCCCGAAGGGCAGGCCATCGCGCATGCATCGTCGCACCATGTCGATGTAGCGGGTTTCAAAGATGCGCAGGGGCAACGTCCCATAGGGAAAAAGCACCGTCCGCAAAGGAAACAGCGGGATTTCCGTTATGTCGTCGGCTTTAGGAATCATCACTGGACCATTCGGTCATTTTGCTACCGGAACCGTTACCATCTCTGCCGCTCTGCAAAGAAGGATGGGCATGCAAGGTTACTCGAAGGATTGTTTTTCCGCGCCGACATCGGCAGGACACACCATCATCCACGACGTATACACCCGGGGTACGGGGCCTGTTGTTGTCATCATTCAGGAACTACCGGGAATTGGCCCACAGACCCTCACACTTGCCGACAAGTTGCAGGCAGCAGGCTTCACCACCGTGTTGCCGCACCTGTTTGGGCCACTTGGCCGCATCTCCCTGGCGGGCAATATGGTGCGCGTGATGTGCATGCGTCGAGAGTTCCGGCTGCTCGAAAAAAACGCCACAAGCCCGGTGGTGGCTTGGCTGCGGGCACTGTGCCGAAAACTCAAAGAGACCCATGGTGTGCGTGGTGTTGGCACCATCGGCATGTGCCTGACCGGGAACTTCGCGATCTCCCTGCTCGCAGATGACAGCGTACTCGCGGGTGTGGCTTCACAACCCTCGATGCCGTTTTTTGACCAATCCGCGCTGCACATGTCAGCTGAAGATACGAACCGGATCCGATCCCGGATTGATGCGACCCAGCCAGCCATGGCGCTTAGATTTGAGGGGGATCCGCTCTGCACCGCGGAAAAGTTCTCGGCGCTGGACCGGACTTTCAACACAGACCGCCACCGCCTCGACCTGCAGACTCTGCCCGGTAAAGGACACTCGGTACTGACCCTCGATTTCGTGGATCAGGCCGGACATCCGACGACCGAGGCACTTGGCAAGGTCATCCACTACTTCCGATCCGCGCTCATCTGAGTTCATTCAGGCAGGACAGACATTCACATGGACTGGTTGCAGATCATCGTTCTTGCCCTGTTGCAGGGCATCACTGAGTTCTTGCCGGTGTCGAGCTCGGCACACCTCATCCTGCCGGCACAGCTGACGTCGTGGCCGGATCAGGGCCTCGCCTTTGACGTGGCGGTTCATGCCGGCACCCTGGTGGCGATACTGGCCTACTTCCGCGCCGAAGTCACGGGGTTGTTCGCGAGCGCGGGAACACTTATTGCTGAGCGACGAATCGATTCGACGCTCGACCTCTGGATGAAGGTCGCGGTCGCGACGCTGCCCGTCATCATCGCCGGATTCATCGCCAAGGACTTCGTAGAATCGGAACTGCGCACGGTGAAGGTGATGGCCATCACCACCATCGTGTTCGGAATTCTGCTCGGGCTCGCCGACCGTCGCCTCGGCACCGCCGACTCCATTTCCTGGCCCGTAGCTTTGGTGATTGGGTTCTCTCAGGTCATCGCCTTGATCCCGGGGACATCCCGCTCCGGCATCACGATGACCGCAGCACTGTTCCTCGGGCTCTCCCGTACCAGCGGCGCGCGGTTTTCCATGCTGCTCTCGATCCCGACGATTTTGGGTGCGGCGCTGCTGATTACCCTGGACGTTCTCGAGCAAGGGCTGGACATCGGCCTGGCTCACATGGCTGGGGGCTTTCTGCTGTCAGCAATCAGCGCCTTTGTAGCGATTCGCTATTTCATGTTGCTGGTCGAACGTACCGGCATGATGCCTTATGTGATCTACCGGCTGCTGCTGGGTACCGTGCTGCTGCTGTTCTTCGTCTGATCCGTTTCTTCTGAACTGTTGGTTTGGTCTGGCGCCGATCAGAACGGAATATCGTCGTCGAAGACGTCGTCCGCAGGCAGTGTCGGGCGGTTGTCATAAGCGGGCGCTTGTTGCTTACCGCCACCACCACGTTGCCGTGACTCGAAACCGCTGGGAGCACCGCCGGCGTCCATACCCGCGTCACCCATGCCACCACCGCCTCCGCGGCTGTCCAGCATCTGCATTTCCCGCGCGACAATCTCGGTCTTGTAGTGTTTCTGGCCATCCTTTTCCCAGGATTGTGTGCGCAGCTGCCCTTCGAGATAGACCTTCGAGCCCTTGCGCAGATACTCCGACGCGATCTCCGCGAGGCGATTGAAGCAGACGATGTTGTGCCACTCGGTCCGCTCCTGCATCTGGCCGGACTGTTTGTCGCGCCAGCCGTCAGATGTGGCGATGCTGAAATTCGTTACCGGATCCCCACTCGGCAGATAGCGTGTTTCAGGATCTCGACCCAGGTTGCCGACCAGAATGACTTTATTGATGCCACGCGCCATGGTGATTCTCCCGTGCTGCTTGCGGGTGTGAAATGAGGGGCCGTCGGCAGTCTAAACCAAGGCAGCCACGGGAAGAACGGCGAAAAACAGACGGCGCTGTACATCTATTGCCGCAGCCTGGAGCGGCGGCTATCGTCGCAGCCCCCCGTTATTTTCGTATCCACGGCAGGACCAGTGTGACTGACACCATTTCCGTTCGCGGCGCACGCACCCACAACCTGAAGAACATCGATCTGGATCTGCCCCGTGACCGGCTGGTGGTGATTACAGGGCTCTCCGGATCAGGCAAGTCCTCACTGGCTTTCGACACGCTTTACGCCGAGGGGCAGCGCCGCTACGTCGAGTCGCTCTCGGCCTACGCGCGGCAGTTTCTCTCCATGATGGAGAAACCGGATGTCGATCATATCGAGGGGCTCTCACCCGCAATCTCCATCGAGCAGAAGTCCACATCGCACAACCCACGCTCGACCGTAGGCACGATCACCGAGATCTACGACTACCTGCGCTTGCTCTATGCCCGGGTCGGTGAGCCTTGTTGTCCCACCCACGGCGTACCTCTCACAGCCCAAACCGTGAGCCAGATGGTGGACCAGGTGCTCGCGCTGCCTGGTGAACGCCGCATCATGGTGCTCGCGCCGGTGATCTCCGAGCGCAAAGGCGAACATCTGCATGTTTTCAAAGAGCTGGTGGCCGGCGGCTTTATTCGCGCGCGCGTCGACGGACTCGTGGTGGATCTCGACAGTCCACCGGATCTCGACAAGAACAAGAAACACACCATCGAAGCGGTGATCGACCGTCTCCGGGTGCGCGAGGACGTCAAGCAGCGCCTCGCTGAATCGTTCGAAACGGCACTGCAGTTGGCAGACGGTGTTGCCCGTGTCGTCGACATGGACAACTCCAAGGCGGAAGAGCTGATCTTCAGCGCTCGTTTCGCCTGCCCTCACTGCGGCTACAGCATCAGCGAACTCGAACCGCGGATGTTCTCGTTCAACAACCCGGCCGGTGCCTGCCCTACATGTGATGGTCTCGGCGTCACCCAGTTCTTCGATCCGGAGCTCGTCATCGGCGATCACGAGCTGTCGCTCGCGGATGGTGCGATCCGTGGCTGGGACCGCAAAAACATCTACTACTTCCACATGCTGACTTCGCTCGCGAAACACTGCGGTTTCGACGTCGAGACGTCGTGGTCAAAGCTGCCGAAAAAGCACCAGAAGATGATCCTCCATGGCAGCGGCAACGAGAGGATCGACTTTGTGTACGCCAACGAGCGCGGCGACATGATGCAGCGCAAACAGCGTTTCGAAGGGGTGATTCCCAACATGGAACGCCGCTATCGCGAAACCGACAGCACGATGGTGCGCGAAAACCTGCAGAAGTATCTGCGCAGCGCCCCTTGCCCCGCCTGTTCCGGATCGCGCCTGAAAGAATCATCGCGCCACGTATTCATCAACGGCACCAACCTGCCAAAGATCACAACACACTCCGTGGAAGATGCACTGCGGTACTTTGGTGGCCTGTCACTGCGGGGCCAGCGCGCCACCATCGCCAGCAAGATTCTCAAGGAGATCGAGGCTCGTCTGCAGTTTCTCGTGGATGTGGGTCTCAACTACCTGACACTGGATCGCAGTGCAGAAACTCTGAGCGGCGGCGAAGCACAGCGCATCCGCCTCGCCAGCCAGATCGGCGCCGGTCTCGTGGGCGTGATGTACATTCTTGATGAACCCTCCATTGGCCTGCATCAACGTGACAACGAACGACTTCTGCGGACGCTGACGCACCTGCGCGATCTCGGTAACACGGTGCTCGTGGTGGAACACGATGAGGACGCGATCCGCGCTGCGGATTACATCGTCGACATCGGCCCTGGCGCCGGGGTACATGGCGGCGCCATTGTTGCCCAGGGAAAACTGAACGACATCCTCAAGAGCAAGACGTCGATCACCGGACAATACCTCAGTGGTACCCGCGGCATTCGCATTCCGGAAAAACGTAATCCGTTCAACACACAGAAGTGCATTCGCCTGACCGGCGCCACTGGCAACAACCTCAAGGACGTGACGGTTGAGATACCCTGCGGGCTCATGACCTGCGTGACAGGTGTATCCGGGTCAGGCAAATCCACCCTCATCAACCACACGTTGTTTCCGATTGCAGCACAGCGTCTCAACGGCGCCACCACAGTTACTCCGGCGCCATTCGCCCGCATCGAAGGGCTGCAAAACGTCGACAAGGTCGTGGACATCGACCAGAGCCCGATTGGCCGTACACCACGTTCCAATCCGGCGACCTATACCGGCCTCTTCACGCCGATCCGTGAACTCTTCGCACAGACTCAAGAAGCACGTGCGCGTGGTTACCAGGTGGGCCGCTTCAGCTTCAACGTCAAAGGTGGACGTTGCGAAGCGTGTCAGGGCGACGGCGTCATCAAGGTTGAGATGCACTTCCTGCCGGACGTTTATGTGCCCTGCGATGTCTGTGGAGGTAAGCGTTACAACCGCGAAACGCTTGACGTGACCTACAAGCAGAAGAACATCACCGAAGTACTCGAGATGACGGTTGAAGAAGCACGAGAGTTCTTTGATGCCGTGCCAGCTTTGGCATCTCGACTGCAGACGCTGATGGATGTGGGGCTCTCGTACATCCGGCTTGGGCAGAGCGCGACCACGTTGTCCGGTGGCGAAGCGCAGCGCGTGAAGCTGTCCCGCGAACTCTCTCGCCGTGACACCGGCCAAACACTCTACATTCTCGATGAACCTACAACCGGTCTGCATTTCGCCGATATTGAACAACTGCTTGCGGTGTTACATCGGCTGCGTGACCAGGGCAATACCATCGTCGTCATCGAACACAATCTCGATGTGATCAAGACCGCTGACTGGGTTGTGGACCTTGGCCCTGAAGGCGGTTCGGGTGGTGGCGAAATCGTTGCGCGCGGCACTCCGGAAGACATCGCGGCTGACAAGCGATCACACACCGGAAGGTTTCTGAAGCAGGTGTTGGGGGCCAACAACAAAAAGCAGATTGCGAAAAAACGTTGAGGTTCACCGCCTCTGGTGCTGCAGACAGCGAATCTCTGAAAGACAGGACCATCCAGGCCATTAGACCCGCAGGGTTGATCAATTCGAACTGAAAAAGTGTCTCCCCAGAAACACCAAGGCCCGGGTTGATCCGGACCTTGGACGTTGCGTCGTTGTCTGCGCCTCTATCCGACGCGATCGACGTTACTCTTCGTTGTCATCTTCCGCAGTTTCGGCAGTCGGTCGATCCACGAGTTCGATGAACGCCATCGGCGCTGCATCACCGTCGCGAAAACCACTCTTGAGGATGCGGGTGTAACCACCCGGACGTGCGGTGTAGCGCGGACCGAGTTCCGTGAAGAGCTTGCCGACTGCAGCCTTTGAGCGGGTGCGGTCGAACGCTAGTCGACGATTGGCCACTGAATCCTGCTTGGCCAGCGTGATCAATGGTTCAACCACGCGGCGTAGTTCTTTCGCCTTCGGCAAAGTGGTGCGGATCACTTCATGTTCAACCAGCGATGCCACCATATTCTTGTACATGGCGTGCCGGTGGGCGCTGTTACGGCCTAGCTGCCGTCCACTCAGTTTGTGTCGCATGATCTTCTCTTGTTATTTGGCCTGGACTGTCATCACCCAGGCCCTCTTCACAGAATCCTTTGCTCTTTAACAGGTTGCTGAAAAAGTCCTTTCCTGGACTTTTTCATCTGTCTTTTCTTCAGAGTGGGGGGGCTACGCCCACTCGCGCCAAATCCAGCATTTCAAGCTGGATTTGCGGGCCATCCATCCATGGATGGCTTACCAGGCTGCCTTTTCAGCAGCCTGCTAGCCGTGCCGGTGATCGCCACGCAGTCCTGACGGCGGCCAGTTCTCAAGGCGCATGCCGAGCGACAGGCCTCGCGAGGCCAGCACATCCTTGATTTCAGTCAGCGACTTCTTGCCAAGGTTCGGCGTCTTCAAAAGTTCAACTTCGGTGCGCTGGATGAGATCACCGATGTAATAGATGTGCTCGGCCTTCAGGCAGTTGGCGGAACGGACCGTCAATTCAAGATCGTCAACCGGGCGGGTAAGGATCGGGTCGACTTCATCGACCTTCTCTTCAACCATCGGCTCGCCTTCGGATTGAAGATCCACGAACACGGCCAGCTGCTGCTGCAGAATGGTCGCGGCGCGGCGGATCGCTTCTTCCGGGTCGATCGTACCGTTGGTTTCGATCTCGAGAATCAATTTATCGAGGTCGGTGCGCTGTTCCACTCGTGCGGCTTCGACGCTGTAGCTTACCCGACGCATCGGGCTGTAGCTCGCATCGAGGCGGAGCACGCCGATCTGCCGGGATTCTTCCTCGGTCTGCAGATTGTCTACCGGGACGTAGCCACGGCCGCGGGTTACGCGCGCTTCCAGGCGGATCGATCCGCGGTCGTTGAGCGTGCAAATCACGAGATCCGGATTGGCGATCTCCACATCTTCGGTCAGCTGGAAGTCACCGGCGATAACCTGGCCCGAACCTGACTTGTTCAGCGTGATGATCGCTTCGTCCTGGTTGTGCAGAACCACGGCAACGTTCTTCAGGTTGAGCAGGATGTCGATCACATCTTCCTGCACACCTTCGATGGTGCTGTACTCGTGCAGCACGCCATCGATATTCACCTCGGTGATTGCGCATCCTGGCATCGACGAAAGCAGGATGCGGCGCAGCGTATTGCCAAGCGTATGGCCAAAGCCACGCTCGAGCGGCTCCAGTGATACCCGCGCCTTGGTGGGGCTGAACGCCTGTACGTCGATGATGCGAGGCGTAAGAAACTCGTTAATGGATGACATGCTGTCGTCTCCTGTGAACCGTGACCTTTCAGACCGTTATTTGGAGTAAAGCTCCACGATCAGGCTTTCGTTGATTTCGGAGGGCAGTTCACCCCGGTCAGGCAGGCGCTTGAACACCCCTTCCATCGCTGTGGAATTGACGTCCAGCCATTCCACTCCGGGACGCTGCGCCGAGAGCTGCAGGGCAGCCTGGATGCGCAGCTGCTGCTTCGCTTGAGCCGCAACCGCTACCACGTCGCCATCCTGAACCTGATAGGAAGGGATGTTGACCTGGCGGCCATTCACGACGATGGACTTGTGCGACACCAGCTGGCGCGATTCCGCCCGGGTGGAGCCGAAGCCCATGCGATAGACCACATTGTCGAGACGGCGTTCGAGCAGCATCAGGAGATTCGCGCCGGTATTGCCCTTCTGCCGTTCCGCTTTCTGGTAGTAGTTGCGGAACTGGCGCTCGAGCAATCCATAGATTCGGCGCACTTTCTGCTTTTCACGCAGCTGCACGGCATAGTCGGACAACCGACCGCGACGTGCGCCATGTTGCCCCGGAACGGCTTCGATCTTGCACTTGGAGTCGATCGGCCGAACTCCACTCTTCAGGTAGAGGTCGGTGCCCTCGCGTCGCGCGAGTTTCAGTTTCGGGCCTAGATAACGAGCCATGTTTTAACTCCGGTCCTCGTGGACTTACACGCGGCGCCGCTTGGGCGGGCGACAACCGTTGTGCGGGATGGGGGTGATGTCGGAAATGCTGTTGATCCGAAGACCTGCGGCATTGAGCGCACGCACAGCGGATTCGCGCCCTGGCCCCGGCCCCTTGACGCGTACATCAACACTTTTCATGCCGTATTCCAGCGCCGCGGTAGACGCCTTCTCAGCCGCCACCTGTGCCGCGAAGGGTGTGCTCTTGCGTGAGCCGCGGAAACCCGAGCCCCCGGAAGTCGCCCACGACAGCGCGTTACCCTGACGGTCGCTGATGGTCACGATCGTGTTGTTGAAAGACGCGTGGATATGGGCGATGCCGTCCGTCACCACACGTTTGATTTTTTTCTTTTCGGCCATATCGGTTCAGATCCTGTTTGTGCTTCGGGCCCGGTGATCCGGTCTTGCGCTCACTACTAGCGACGAATCGGTCGTGGTGGACCTTTGCGCGTGCGCGCATTCGTCCGCGTACGCTGACCGCGAACGGGCAGATTGCGGCGATGCCGGATGCCGCGATAGCAGCCCAGATCCATCAACCGTTTGATGTTGATGTTCACCGTACGGCGCAGATCACCTTCAACGGTGAGCCGCGAAATCTCCGTACGCAGTGCATCCAGTCGCTCTTCAGTCAGCTCGCCGATTTTCTCATGCGGCTGCACCCCTGCGGCTGCACAGATGCGTAGCGCCGTGGTCCGGCCGATGCCGTAGATATAAGTCAGCGAAATACCGGCGTGTTTGTTGTCCGGTATGTTAATTCCCGCAATACGAGCCATTTTTCAACCTTGCCGTTGTTTGTGTCGCGGTTCGACGGCGCAGATCACCCGCACCGAACCGTTACGCCGCACGATCTTGCAGTTGCGGCAGACTTTTTTGACTGATGCACGCACTTTCATTTTCGACCTCACTCAATACCCGTTGCCCGCCACCAGTGTCGAGTCCCTTCTCGACGCGGCCCGGGAGACGCCTGCGAACTAGGTTCGCCGACGTCCGTAATTCTGCAGGTTCGATTTTTCCATCAGCTTCGCATACTGCGAAGACATCAGATGGCTCTGTACCTGTGCCATGAAATCCATGGCCACCACTACCACGATCAGCAGCGCCGTTCCGCCAAGCTGGAACGTGATGTTGAACGCCACGATCATGAACTCCGGCAACAGACAGACGAGTGTCACGTAAAGGGCGCCGAAACAGGTCAGGCGCGTGATCACGTCGTCAATGTAACGCGCCGTCTGCTGGCCCGGCCTGATGCCCGGAATAAAGGCACTCTGCCGCTGCAGGTTCGACGCGATGTCTTTCGGATCCATCATGATCGCGGTGTAGAAGAAACTGAAAAAGATGATCCCCGCGGCAAACATCAGGATATAGAGCGGCTGTCCGGGAGAGAGCACCAGTGCCACTTCCTGCAACCACGCCATACCCGGACTCGTTCCAAACCACTGCGCCATCGATGCCGGCGCAAGCAACAGGCTCGATGCAAAAATCGCCGGGATCACACCTGCCATATTCACTTTGAAAGGCAGGTGGCTCGGCTGAGCCTGGAAAACCTTCCTTCCACGCTGCTGGCGAGCATAGTTGACCGTAATGCGCCGCTGACCGCGCTCGATGAACACCACCAGACCGACGATCACTACGGCCAGTGCGGCAATGGCCAAGAGGGCGATGATGTTGATGTCACCCTGACGTGCCGCTTCGAACGACTGTCCAATCGCTGCCGGGAAACCAGACACGATCCCCGCGAAGATCAGCATGCTGATGCCGTTACCGACGCCTCTCTCGGTAATCTGTTCACCGAGCCACATCATGAACATCGCACCGGTAACCAGCGTGATGATCGATACCGCGTAGAAGGTGATACCCGGTGTGAAGGCGAGCCCTTGCGACGCCAGCGTACTCGTCATCGAGATGCCCTGGATGATGGCGAGGCCGAGGGTTCCCCAACGGGTGTACTGGGTGATCTTGCGTCGACCGGATTCACCCTCCTTTCGCAGCTGCATTAGCGGCGGATGCATCATCGACAACAGGTTCATGATGATGCTGGAGGTGATGTACGGCATGACGCCGAGCGCCAGGATACTCATACGCTCCCAGGCGCCGCCCGAGAACATGTTGAAAAGTTCGAGAATTCCACCCTGATTCTGCGAGAAGAGCTGGGCGAGGCGCTCCGGATTGATACCCGGAACCGGGATGTGAGTCCCGATGCGATAGACCAGCAGCGCTATGAGGACGAACAACAGCCGGCCGCGCAGCTCGGAGAGCCCCGCTTGTACACCCGCCAACTGTCCTGGATTCATCGCCATCGGTTTGCTGTTCGCCCTTTGCTATCGCGGCTCAAGCGGCCGCTACAACCTTCTTCTGCAACTTGCCACGCGGCGCTTCCACCAAGTCCTCAACAGATCCGCCAGCCGCTTCAATAGCTGCCTTGGCACCCGCCGTTACTTTGATGCCGGAGACTTTCACCGGCCGCTCGATAGTCCCGGACAACATGATCCGCACGCGCTTCTTGTCTTTGCGCACGACATTGGCATCTTTCAGTGTTTCGAGCGTCACCACTTCACCGGTCACCTTCGCGAGTTCGGAGAGACGGACTTCCGCAGTCTCCATACCCATAGCGGAACGAAAACCGAACTTCGGCATCAGCTTCTGGATCGGCAACTGACCACCCACGAAGCCGGGACGCACGTTGCCGCTCTTGCGGGCTTTCTGACCTTTGGTACCGCGGGTCGCAGTCTTGCCCCAGCCTGATGCGGCACCACGACCAACACGTCGGCGCGGGCGCTTGCTGCCTTCCGCCGGATGCAAATCATTCAGGCGCACGCTTATTCTCCTTCGACCTTCACGAGGTAATTGACCTTGTTGATCATGCCGCGGGTTGAGGGTGTGTCCTCGACCTCGACGGTATGGCCGATGCGCCGCAGTCCAAGACCTGTCACACAGGCCTGGTGTTTCCTGAGGCGCCCCGCAGTGCTCTTCACCTGCGTTACACGAATCCGGCCTTTTGCTGCGTCACTCATTTCTGTAAATCCCAACGTTTTTCCTTCGCTGCGTTGTCAGTGGCCATCGTTTCACTGTGCGTCGCAACCATCAGCGCCGATCCAGACCACTGGCTCGCAGGTTTGTTTACGCGCCGATTTCTTCCGTTGTCAGTCCGCGTTTGGCGGCAATGGCATCAGGTGACTGCATGTTGCGCAGCGCCTTGAACGTTGCACGCACGACATTCACCGGGTTCGTCGAGCCGTAACACTTGGCGAGCACGTTGTGCACACCTGCGGCTTCGAACAGCGCCCGCATCGTACCCCCGGCAATCACGCCGGTACCTTCAGAAGCCGGCTGCATGAACACCTTCGACGCACCATGCCGAGCCGAGAGCGGATACCAGATCGTGCCGCCGTTCAGATCGACGTTCACCATGTTGCGGCGTGCAGCTTCCATTGCTTTCTGGATTGCCACCGGCACCTCGCGCGCCTTGCCGCGACCAAAGCCCACCTTACCTTTACCATCACCCACCACGGTCAGCGCTGTGAACGCGAAGATACGACCACCTTGAACCACCTTGGCCACACGATTGACCTGGACGAGTTTTTCGACCAGACCTTCTTCTTTGACTTCGTCGGTGTACGCCATTTAGAACTCCAATCCCGCTTCGCGGGCCGCATCAGCCAGTGCCTTCACGCGGCCGTGGTATTTGAAACCGGAACGATCAAAGGCCACCCGGGTGATGCCTTTTTCTTTCGCCCGCACCGCCACCAGTGTCCCCACCTTGCCCGCAGCGGTCACATTGCCTGTAGCTTCGCCTTCGAAGGTCTTGTCGAGCGTGGACGCCTGCGCCAGCACCTGGTCTCCTGCCGGAGAAAGCAGTTGTGCATAGATATGCCGCGGTGTGCGGAACACAGACAGGCGAACCGCACCGAGCTCCCGCATTTTGAGGCGGCTGCGCCGGGCCCGGCGCAATCGGGTGGCTTTTTTCTCTTGCATGATTATTTCTTCTTCGCCTCTTTCCGACGGACTCGCTCACCTGCGTATCGCACGCCTTTACCCTTGTAGGGTTCGGGAGGTCTTACACCGCGGATTTCCGCCGCGACCTGGCCGACACGCTGTCTGTCCGCACCGCTGATGATGATTTCCGTCTGGCTCGGTGTTTGCACAGTGATACCTTCCGGCAGCTGGTACAGCACCGGATGTGAATATCCGAGCTGCAGATTGACTGCCTTGCCCTGGGCCTGCGCACGATAACCGACGCCCTGCAGCTCCAGCTTTTTCTGGAACCCCTGGGTTACGCCGTGAACCATGTTGGCCAGGATGGCGCGGGTGGTACCGGCAATCGCGTCGGCTGTCTTGTCAGCCGTGCGCGGGGCTACTTTCAGCGCAGCACCATCCTGAACCACTTCAACATCCGGATGCAGCGTCATTCCAAGGGATCCTTTGGAACCCTTCACGGATAACGCCTGCCCTTCGACCTTGAACTCGACCCCGTTGGGTACCGGAATCGGCTTCTTCGCTACGCGAGACATGTCTACCTCGTCAAAATACCGTGCAGATCACTTCGCCGCCCACACCCTGGGAACGCGCGACTCGATCCGTCAACAAGCCTTTGTCGGTGCTGATGATCGCAACACCCAGACCACCCCGTACCTTCGGCAGGTCGGTGCACTCCTTGTAGATACGAAGCCCAGGACGGGACACACGTTTCAGTTCTTCGATGACCGGCACTCCACCTTTCTGGTACTTCAGCGTGACCGTAAGTTTCGGCTTCACAGCACTGCTCATCGTGTAGTTCGCCACATAACCTTCCCGCACCAGCACATCGAGCAGCGCTTTTTTTTGCTTCGAAGCGGGCATCGTGACTGTGGCGTGGCCAGCACCCTGCGCATTGCGGATGCGCGTGAGCATGTCGGCAATCGGATCCTGCATCGTCATTCTGTATCTCCTCCCGGTTACCAGCTTGCCTTGACCAGACCGGGGATGTCACCGCGCATCGCTGCTTCTCGCAGCTTGTTGCGCGCAAGTCCGAATTTCCGGTAAACACCATGCGGGCGACCGGTGAGACCACAACGGCGCTGCTTACGCACCGGGCTCGCATCACGCGGCAGAGCCTGCAGCTTGAGCTGGGCATCCCAGCGCTCGTCTTCAGACAGGTTGCGGTTGTTGACAGTCGCCTTCAGCTGCGTGCGCTTCTTCGCGTACTTGGCGGCGGTCCGGGCGCGCTTGTCTTCGCGCTCGATCATCGATTTCTTGGCCATGCGTATCGTCGCCCTTCGCTTATGTTCTGAACGGAAAGTTGAACGCCTTGAGCAACGCCATCGCTTGCTCATCGCTCGCTGCGGTGGTGTTGATAGTGATGTTCATGCCGCGGATCTTGTCGATTTTGTCGTAGTCGATTTCCGCAAAAATGATCTGTTCGGTGATGCCCATGTTGTAGTTGCCGCGCCCGTCAAACCCTTTTGGGTTCAAACCACGGAAGTCGCGTGTTCGGGGCAGCGCGATACTGATCAGGCGATCAAGGAAATCGAACATGCGCTCGCCACGCAGGGTCACCATGCAGCCGACCGGCCAGCCTTCCCGGATCTTGAATCCGGCTTCCGACTTGCGCGCCTTGGTCACCACCGGTTTCTGGCCGGCAATGGCAGTCATGTCGCCCACCGCAAAATCCAGGATCTTGCGGTCACCGACGGCTTCGCCGACGCCCATGTTGAGACTGATTTTCTTCAGTCGTGGAACCGCCATCACGTTGTTGATCCCCAGCTCCTGCATGAGCTGCGGTCGTATCTCCGTGGTGTAGCGTTCGTAGGTATTCATCTTCCCGAACCTCGTTGATCGATCTTCAATCGATTTTCGCGCGTGACGACTTGTACACGCGCACTTTCTTTCCGTCTTCGATCGAATAGCCGATCTTGTCCGCCTTGCCAGCAGCCGAATTCCAGATCGCCAGATTCGACAACTGGATCGGTGCTTCCTGGTCGACGATGCCGCCGCGCTTGCCGAGATTCGGATTCGGGCGCTCGTTCTTCTTGACCATGTTGATGCCCTGGACGAGCGCACGGCCATCGTCGAGAACACGGATCACCTGCCCCCGCTTGCCTTTGTCGCGGCCGGCAATGACCAGAACTTCATCGTTTTTCTTGATCTTCGACATGGTTGTACTCACAGAACTTCCGGAGCCAGCGACACGATCCGCATGAACTTCTCAGTACGCAGTTCACGGGTGACGGGCCCGAAGATACGTGTACCCACAGGCTGCTGCTGGTTGTTCAGCAGCACGGCGGCGTTCTGGTCGAACCGGATCAATGAACCATCCGGACGCCGGATACCTTTCTTGGTGCGCACCACCACCGCATTCATCACCTGGCCCTTTTTGACCTTGGCGCGCGGAATGGCGTCCTTCACCGAGACCTTGATGACGTCGCCAACACTGGCGTACCGACGATGCGAGCCGCCGAGCACCTTGATACAGAGCACTCTGCGCGCGCCGCTGTTGTCGGCGATATCCAGCATGGTTTCGACCTGAATCATGACTGTCCCCTCAGACTTCCTGCGCCCGCTCGTCGATGCTCTTCAGCATCCATGTCTTGGTTTTCGAAATCGGCCGGCATTCAACCACCGTGACCGTATCGCCGATGTTGCAGGCGTTTTCCGCGTCGTGAGCGTGCAGCTTCTTCGACTTGCGCACGTACTTGCCGTACACAGGGTGGCGTTCGCGCCGCTCGATCAGCACCGTGATGGATTTGTCCATGCGATTGCTGACCACCGTGCCACTCACCGTGCGCGGATTGCTGTTCTTTGCCTGGGCGCCTGCGCCCTGGACCGGCGTGTTGCCTGCCTCAGCCAATTTGTTTCTCCCGGATCACGGTTTTCACCTGTGCGATGTCACGCCGGTTGGTCTTGAGAAGGTGCGTTTGCCCCAGCTGGCCGCTCGCCCGCTGCATGCGCAGACCGAAGTCTTCCTTGCGCAGACGGATGAGTTCAGCGTTCAGCTCCGTCACCGACTTGTCGCGGAGTTCCTTTACGTTCATGACTTCACCACTCCCGATCCAATACCGTTCTTGACCATCGTCATGTCACGCCGCCGCGCGCCTTACAAAACTCGTCTGGAACGGTAGTTTTGCCGCTGCCAGAGCAAATGCTTCCCGCGCGACTTCCTCCGGTACCCCCTCCATCTCGTAGAGGACCTTGCCCGGTTGAATCAGCGCTACCCAGTACTCGACGTTTCCTTTGCCCTTGCCCTGCCGCACTTCGAGCGGCTTCTTGGTGATCGGCTTGTCGGGAAACACGCGGATCCAGATTTTCCCGCCGCGCTTGATCTTGCGGGTCATGGCGCGTCGTGCGGCTTCGATCTGTCTTGCCGTCAGGCGTCCACGCGCCACTGACTTCAGCCCGAACTCACCGAAGCTGACTTTGCTGCCACGCTGCGCGAGACCACGATTGCGGCCCTTCTGCTGCTTTCTGAATTTCGTTCGTTTCGGCTGTAACATCTTTCTGTTCCTTCAAACCCCGTCTGGGCAAACCCCAGCTTGGCAAACCCGGCCCAGCACACCTGCGCTTCTGCGCGTCAGGCCTGAGCCGCAACCTCCTGGGGCCGACCCAGAATCTCACCTTTGAAAATCCATACCTTCACGCCCAGCGCGCCGTAAGTGGTGTGTGCCTCCCAGGTGGCGTAGTCGATATCGGCACGCAGCGTATGCAGCGGCACGCGTCCTTCGTGGTAAACCTCGGAACGGGCGATTTCCGCACCACCCAACCGACCGGCAACACGAACCTTGATACCTTCAGCGCCAAGCCGCAGTGCGTTCTGGATCACCCGCTTCATGGCCCGGCGAAACTGCACGCGGCGCTCGAGCTGTTGCGCGACGTTCTGGGCGACAAGCAATGCATCCAGCTCGGGTTTGCGAATCTCTTCGATGTTGACGTGGACTTTCGCTTTCATACGTCCTTCAAGCTCCTGACGCAGACGTTCGACGTCCTCACCCTTTTTGCCGATGACGATCCCCGGGCGGGCGGTGTGCACCGTGATACGCGCCGTCTGCGCCGACCGCTGGATGTCGATGCGGGAGATCGACGCCTGCGCCAGACGCTTGCGCAGGAAGTCGCGGACTTCCAGATCATTCAGCAGATAGCGGCTGTACTGCTCGCGATCGGCATACCACACCGAGGTGTGGCTCTTGGTGATCCCGAGCCGGATGCCCGTTGGATTGACTTTCTGACCCATATGCAGTTTTTCCCCTAATACGCCTACTAGGCCCCAACCTGATCCGATACCCGGACAGTGATGTGGCACGTGCGCTTGCTGATGCGATCCGCCCGACCCTTGGCACGGGCCTGAATCCGCTTCAGCGTGAACCCTTCGTTGACGAAGACCTCAGAGATCACCAGATCGTCCACGTCTGCCGCTTCGTTGTTTTCAGCATTGGCAATCGCTGATTCGAGAACCTTGCGCACGATGTCAGCGCCTTTCTTGGTGCTGAAGGTCAGCACATTGAGCGCTTCGCTCACTGGCTTGCCGCGCACCAGATCGACCACCAGGCGCGCCTTCTGCGCCGACAGTCGCAATCGTTTCGCGGTTGCACTCACTTCCATCGTCTTCTCCAGACCTTTTCCGTTTCGGTGCCGCGGTCCTCAGACCCTGACGTCACCGAACTTATTTCTTCGCCTTCTTGTCCGCCGCATGACCGCGGAACGTTCTCGTTGGGGAAAACTCTCCGAGCTTGTGCCCCACCATGTCCTCGGTGACAAACACCGGAACGTGCTGCCTGCCGTTGTGTACCGACAGTGTCAACCCGACCATGTCGGGCACGATCATCGACCGGCGTGACCAGGTCTTGATGGGCTTGCGGTCCTTGGTAGCGGATGCCGCTTCGACCTTCTTCATCAGGTGGAGGTCGACAAACGGTCCCTTGTGCAACGATCTCGGCATGGTTCTCTTCCTCCGGCGTTAACGCTTCGAACGCCGACGCACGATGAGGCGATCGGTTCGCTTGTTCTTGCGGGTCTTGTAGCCCTTGGTCGGCACACCCCAGGGCGTCACCGGATGACGGCCACCGGAAGTCTTGCCTTCGCCACCACCATGCGGGTGATCAACCGGGTTCATGGCCACACCACGAACGGTTGGGCGTACGCCTGTCCAGCGCTTGGCGCCCGCTTTGCCGATGGATCGCAGGTTGTGTTCGCTGTTGGACACCTCACCCAGGGTTGCGCGGCAGTCCACCAGCACCCGACGCATTTCGCCGGAACGCAGACGCAGCGTTGCGTAAGCACCTTCCCGGGCGACCAGCTGACAGGAGCCGCCAGCGCTGCGCACCATCTGCGCACCCTTACCCGGCTTGAGTTCCACACAATGAATCACGCTACCGAGCGGAACGCTGCGCAGCGGCATGCAGTTGCCGGAACGGATCGGCGCGCCGGAACCGCTGACCAGCACGTCCCCTGCAACCACGCCCTTTGGCGCAATGATGTAACGACGTTCACCATCCTTGTACTTGAGGAGGGCGATGTTGGCGGTGCGATTGGGGTCGTACTCGAGTCGCTCGACCGTAGCTGGAATGCCGTCCTTGTCCCGCTTGAAATCAACGATGCGGTAATGCTGCTTCTGACCACCACCCTGATGACGGGTGGTAATCCGGCCGGCGTTGTTTCGTCCACCGTTGCGCTTCTGCGGCTCGAGCAACGCCTTGTACGGACCCTCCTTGTGAAGGTCGGGATGCACAACCCGAACGACAAATCGCCGACCGGGTGAAGTGGGTTTGGATTTAACGACAGCCATCAGCTTGATTCCTACTCGCTCACCAAGAAGTCGATGTCCTGGCCATCAGCGATCCGGACATAGGCCTTCTTCCAGTTTTTCTTGCGCGAAGGGCCACGCACTGTGCGTTTCACCTTGCCTTTGACGTTCGCCGTCGTTACACCCACGACCGTGACCTTGAAGATGGTCTCGACCGCTTCCTTGATCTCCGGCTTGGTGGCATCAACCGCCACCTTGAACGCGTACTGATTCGTCTTGTCGCCCAGCTTCGACACTTTTTCAGAGACGTGCGGTTCGCGAATCACCGTATAAAGTCGTTCCTGGTTCATGCCAGGCTCTCCTCGATATGCTTGAGCGCACCGACGGTGACCAGCACCGAGTTGTGACTGATAAGACTCACGGGATCGACGCTCTCAACGTCCACGACGTCAACGTCTTTCAGATTGCGAGCCGAGAGATAGAGATTTTCGTCAACGTTCTCAGTGACGATGAGGACGCTGCTCAGATTCAGAGCGCTCAGCTTGTCCAGCAGACCCTTGGTCTTTGGCGCTTCCATCGAGAAGTTGTCTGTGATGACCAAGCGCCCCTGGCGGATCAATTCGGAGAAGATGCACTGCAGTGCGCCGCGATACATTTTGCGATTGACCTTCTGGCTGTGATCGCGCGGAACAGCTGCGAAGATCTTGCCGCCGCCACGCCACAACGGGCTGCGAATGCTGCCTGCGCGAGCGCGACCCGTTCCTTTCTGGCGCCACGGCTTCTTGCCACCGCCACTGACCGCGGCTCGGGTCTTCTGCGCCTTGGTGCCCTGGCGTCCGGCGGCCATATAGGCAACCACAACCTGGTGGACGAGTGATTCGTTGAATTCGCGGTCAAAGGTGGTAGCGGACACTTCAACGGTTCCGGCGTTGGCCGCGAGGTTCAGGTTCATGCCGCACCTCCTTTCGCAACGCCCGCCTTCACAGCCGGGGTAATGCACACATCGCCACCCACCGGGCCGGGAACCGCGCCCTTGACCAGGATCAGGTTGCGCTCGGCGTCCACACGTACGACTTCCAGATTCTGGACGGTGACGTTTTCATTCCCCATGTGGCCGGTCATTTTCTTGCCCTTGAACACGCGGCCTGGCGTCTGGCATTGACCGATGGAACCGGGCACCCGGTGTGAGCGCGAGTTGCCGTGACTGGCGTCCTGGGTCCTGAAGTTCCAGCGACGCACCGTGCCCGCATAACCCCGACCCTTGGAAACGCCCTGCACATCGACCATCTGTCCGGCGGCAAAAATGCTCACATCCAGCGCGGCACCGGCGGCTGCGTTTTCCGGAACGGCGCCGACGCGGTATTCACGAATGGAGCTGCCGGCAAGCGTCTTGGCCTTGGCAAAGTGGCCTGCAGCCGGTTTGTTGACCCGGGACTGGCGGACTTCACCTGCAGTCATCTGTACGGCGGTGTATCCATCCGTTTCCACGGTCTTGATCTGAGTAATCCGGTTTGGAAGCACTTCGATCACGGTCACCGGGATCGAACGCCCGTCTTCCGTGAAGACGCGCGTCATGCCACTCTTTTTTCCTACCAGGCCAATTGCCATCACTTTCCCCGTCAAACTCGTCCCGCCTCAATGGCGTGGAAGCCCTGCGTAGACGCGAACCGCCCACTCGCCGACACACCGTGTCCACGAGTAAGCGGTTCTACACGGTTGCTGGCCCCCTATCGGGACCCTGTCGATTTCTGTTCCCGCCTCGATTACGGCCGGGAATTGCCTAGTTCAGACTGATCTGTACCTCTACTCCGGCTGCAAGATCGAGCTTCATCAGCGCATCAACGGTTTTTTCCGTCGGTTCGACAATGTCGAGCACTCTCTTGTGCGTCCTGATCTCGTACTGATCCCGTGCGTCCTTGTTGACGTGGGGAGAGATGAGGATCGTGAAACGTTCTTTACGTGTGGGCAGCGGGATCGGCCCTTTAACTTGGGCGCCAGTGCGCTTGGCGGTCTCAACAATCTCACGGGTCGACACATCGATGAGTCGATGGTCGAAGGCTTTAAGTCGAATTCGAATCCGCTGGCTCTGCACTTCAGGCTCCAATCCCTATCTGTCCGGTCGAAACGCAGCGCCGGTACCGCTGGTGATCCCCCTCGACCACCACATACCTGATCCGGGTCTGACCGGACCTTCCACGGGTAAATTCGCGGGTGACTGCACCCGTTGCGGGACGGATTTCATCGAAATTGCCGACTCGCTTCGGGGTGCGCCCGAACCTGTGGAGCGCTGTGCTTCTGTTAAAGAACGCCCTTGAAAAAGGGAGGGCGAATTATACGTAGGCGATCTTCTCGCGCAACCTTAAAGTTCGATTGAACTTCCGGACCCCGGGGCAGCCGGAGATCCGCGATGGGTCTTTACGAGGCTGTTCCGGGGCTCTTCCGGCGCGCCTTCTGTTTTTCAGATGATTGTTACTTGATGATCGTGGTGACAACACCAGAACCCACGGTCCGTCCGCCTTCCCGGATCGAAAACCGCTGCTGAACATTCATCGCAATCGGACTGATC
>Ga0194132_10000634_pt1 | contig 71680 bp, 72 predicted proteins | sample TA2KigOf80mmetaG_FD_148612 | JGI IMG/M metagenome (GOLD analysis project Ga0194132, IMG submission 148612) | Freshwater microbial communities from Lake Tanganyika, Tanzania - TA2015054 Kigoma Offshore 80m | ecosystem: Environmental > Aquatic > Freshwater > Lake | place: Tanzania: Lake...
CCTGGAGGGCTTCACATCTCGTGCTCGTTGCATCGGTCTGGCCGTGAGAGTTTGGTGCGAACAACCACGCAGCAGCTCTTGCTGTCTCTCAACCTCGGGTGTCAAGCGGCTTTACCGGAAGCTCACTAATAACCCCATCAGATACTGCTTGCCCCAGTGGCGTCGTTCCGCGCGCCCCAATTCAGGAGCAAACTCCTCCACAAACGCGCCCAGCTGCTTCTCGACCGCTCGTAACTCTGCCAGTTTCACGCTGCTCATCCATCCTTGTCTCTTCGCTCTTTCTACTATATCTTATTACTTAACGGAGTAGTAATAGTCGGCCCTGAAAAAAATATCTAACTATCTAGAAACACAAAATATTTGTTGATAAATCGACGCTTGATTTTGCCAGGTTTTGCGCTCTTTGGCTCATTTGTTTGCAATTTCACTCTGGCTTGTCCCCAGCTTTCCTCAGCGATCGGAGCTACCAAAGCCCTCCAAACGCGGCAGAAATGATCCTTCACACTCTGTTACTAGCCAATTATTAATTAAAATCGACTTTTTCAGGGCCGACTATCTACTAGTTGAAACCTTACACCTTCCGTGGCACCAGGTTACGCTTGATCCGCTTCCCTCCCCAGCCTTCTTGTAGCGGAACTAGGAAGTCCAGCTTGATAACCTTCTCGGTGAATTTCCACTCGCTGTTCACGCGAAACAATGTGTCTTCGTAAAACCCCGCGACGGTAATCGACTCACCTTTGAGATCGCCGACGGCGTCGAAGTAGCTCTTTGATGTGGCGGTGTCGCCATCTACTGTGATGACTTGGTTATGAATGAGATGGCGCAGGACTTCCATGCGGTTCTGCATGTAGACGCTATACCATTTGTGAGTGGCCTCGCGCCCTGGATAACGTGTGCCAGGAACTAATGCGAGGTTACATTCTGTGTGGAACAGCGCCATGACTTCTTCGAGCGTACCGCGATCGACTGCCCAGCAGTAGCGGTGTACGAGGTCGCGGATCTGTTCGCGATCGAGAAGTTCTTTCATCTGGCTTTCAATGCTCGTATTCATGTCTTTTCCTCTGGCAGAGCCCTATCACGAGTATGGGAATTCACAATAGCCTTTGTCGGGAACGCAGGGCGGGTGTATAAACGGGGGCAAGGGGAAGTGGGGAAAAGGGTAAATGGGTCAATGGAGAAACAAAAGGAGGCCGTGATGCTCGAACTCTATACTCATCCGCAGTCACCGTGTGCACAGAAAGTGAAGATTGTCTTAGTCGAAAAAGGCCTCTCCTGGACGAGCCATCATGTCAATCTGCCAGATAAAGAGAACTTGCGGCCTGAATACCTTAAGCTGAATCCGTTGGGCGTAGTGCCGACACTGGTCCATGACGGGCGACCGGTGATTGAGTCGAACATTATCTGTGAATATCTGGATGACGCGTTTCCGCAGCAACGCTTGATGCCGTCTGACCCCTATCTCGCTGCGCACGTGCGCTTCTGGATGAAGCACGTCGATGGCAAACTCCATCCTTCGTGTGGTGCGATGCAGTGGCCGTTGCTGATGATGCCTGGCTTGATGAAGAAAACTGAGGAAGAGCGGCAGGCGTTACTTGAGAAGATCCCCGAAGCTCCACGACGTGAGCGACAGAAACGATTAGTGAAGTTTGGCCTTGATGCAGCAGATGTGGCTGACGGTGTGAAGACCTACATGAAGACAATTCAGGATATGGAGAAGTCACTGGAGAAGAATCCGTGGGTCGTTGGCGATACGTTCTCACTTGCCGATGTTGCTTTGGCTCCGTATTTCCAGACATTACTGCAGTTTGGTTGGACGGCACTGTATGAGAAGCGCTATCCGCGTGTCATGAACTGGGTTGCTCGCTGCAGTGCGCGGGCGTCGTACAAAACTGGCATCACAGCGGATTACACCGCAGAGGTCATTGCTGACCTCCAGCAGAAAGGTGTCGAGGCCTGGCCGAAAATTGAGAAGCATGCGCAGGGGATGATGTGAGGCTCTAGCAGCGCAGGCGTCTCGCCCGCAAGAATTGCGGATTGTGGATTGCGGAATTAAAAAAATAGCCGTAGGCTGGGATAAGCTTTTCGTGAGCCCAGTCGAAGGGGCCACAAGCCGTTCCCGGCGCGCTCTTGCCGGAAACGCTGCGCTTATTCCGGCCTACGTTCTCCTTGTTCTATCGTTCCACCGGCGGTAACCACTTCAACTCCTGAAACTGCCTGAACCATTTCTGAAAACAATCTTCGGTATCCATGCACTCATGAAAACCCGCCTGCCGCAGCTTGATGGTGCTGACGAGCATTGGTGGGAGTGAATCATGCCGACTGCCGAAGCCGAAGGAGAAATCGGCGACGATAAACGACTGACCGACGAAGTCGCGCAGACTCGCTGGCGAGCGGAGTCCATACTCACGGACGATCGCCGCCCATGCCGCCTCGTGTTTCGGCATCTCTTCGGCAAGCGAGCATGGCTCTGGAGGGCCAACTTTCATGCCCAATGCATCAGCAATCGCAGGCCACACATTCGGCCAGGCGAAAACGTCTCCATTGGTGATATTGAAGACCTCATTGTGACTGGCAGAGGCTGTTGCTGCCCAGGCACAGGCTCGCGCGAGAATATCAGCATCGATTGCTTCCAACACGAATGAGGCACCGCCTGGATAGGAGAGTGGTAATCCAGCTTCACGTCGCAGGGCAGCATAGACACCAATGGCGGGAATGACATTCATCTGACTGCCCAATGATTCACCAAGAATGAGTTGCGGTCGCCACACCGTCCAATGCCACGACTTCCCTTTCTGGTGGTCGCGCAGATAGTCTTCTTGCAGCCAGTAGAAGTTCTCGTGTTGATGCCGGGGCCAGCGTTCACGGGCTGGAACAGGGAAGGGCTCTAAGTGCGCACCGTAAGCTTTGGTGCCTTGTAGCAACGAGACATGCTGCAAATTCTTGGCGACCTTCTCCAGTGGTGCCATGAGGTTATCGAGCATTGCCAGGTTGGTTTCCATCTGGTCGCGCTCACGCCAGCCCTGTACGAGTCCTGGCTTTTCGTACAGCGCGGCGTAGATGACATGAGTAACGTCATGCATCTTGCTGAATACCTCCGCGCACTGCGCTTTGTTTTGCAGGTCGACAGAAACGATAGTGGCGTCTTCTAAACCTGCGGGGATACGGCGAGAAATACCGACGGCATCCCAGTCTTTCGCCTGGGCGAAATGCTGCACGGCTGCATAGCCAACGAGGCCGGATGCACCAGCGACGAGCATTTTTTTCTTGGGCATGGTTTCCTCCGTTTTTTATTGTTTCTAAGAGTCGGCAGGCACGGCCTGCCCTACAAAGACGTACTATTCGGTGTGGGAGCGACTTGCAACATCCTGGAGGCGGACGTATGCTCCCGGCATCACGTCTCTAGGGAGAGTATAAGGAGGAGAGAGCATCATGGCGGAGTTTAAATTCCCCGTTGAAGCAAGCCACATTATGATGTTTGCTCGTTCGGTTGGTGACGCCAACAAAATTTATGCGGACGCCGACTATGCGAAGACAACGGAAGTCGGCTCGATTATCGCGCCACCGACGTTTGCGCAGTCCAGTGCCCAGTTTGATCCTGACTATTTCTTACGCCCGAAGATTGGCCAGCCGTGGTTTGGCTCAGGCAAGGAACCCACCGGCATCAAACGGGAGAAGAGCAGCGAAGGTGGCGGCGGCGGTGGGGGTGGCGGGCTCCATGCTGAGCAGCACTTCGAATATCATCGTCATCTCAAGCCCGGTGATGTACTCACTGTGACGGTGAAACCCGGAAAAGCCTGGGAGAAGGAAGGCAAACGCTCGGGCAAACTAAAGTTCTCCGAAACCATTACTGAGTATCGCGACCAAAAAGGCGAGCTGGTGATTACGGCCCGTAGCGTCGGTGTTCAGACTGAACGCCCGGTTGATCCGAAATAGTGAGGAGGAACGTCATGGCATTATCAGCAAAGAATCTCAAAGTTGGCGATACCCACTCTGAAAAAATTGTCGAGAACCTCACGCGCACACAATTAGTGCAGTACGCGGGAGCATCGGGCGACTATAACCCTGTGCATACGGACGAACTCTTTACCACCAAGATTGCGGGCTATCCTAGTGTCTTTGCCCACGGCATGTGCTCAATGGGCATGACCGGTAAGATGCTGACTAATTACGTTGGCGATGGGCGCCTGACGAAATATGGCGTGCGGTTCACCCGCCAGGTGTGGCCGGGCGATAGTCTGACAGCGAAGGCGACTGTCAAAGAAATTCGCCAAGAGGGTGGTCAACATTTCGTTGAGCTCGATGTTTCCACGGTGAATCAGGATGGTCAGGAAGTGATTAGTGGGTATGCGTCGGCGAGGGTTGATGCATAAAGACAACCTGGGAGCGCGGGCGAGACGCCCGCGCTCCCAGGAAAAAAGGAGGCTCTCATGAGTGCCCAGGCCCTCAACATTATGCTTGTCGATCTCTTCCGCTCTGACGAGAAACTGGAGCAGTACCAAAAGGATCCGGACTCAGTCACTTCCAGTTATGACCTCACTTCCGAAGAGCGCGAACGGCTCAAAGCCAAGGACATGGGCTGGCTCTACACCCACGGTGCTCATCCGTACATTCTCGTGCAGTATGCCTTTGCCATTAAGCATGACCTGGGGCAGTATCTGCAATCGTTACAAGCGGCGACGGGGATGAAGGGGAAAGAAACGGAGAAACGGTGAAACGGAGAAACGGGGGAGGGGAAGGTCGCCGGTTCTCCCATTCGTTTTCAGCCTACTGATTACTCTCTTTTCTGAAGGAGGAATGATGGCCCAAATTGTTGCCGCTATGGCGTCGGTTCACAGCCCGTTAATGACTATGGCTCCGCAAATGGCTGACCAACCTACCTGGCAGCGTATTCACCAGGGGTTCGATACGCTGAAAAAGACGCTCACTGATAAGAAGGTCGATACACTCGTGGTGATTTCTGATGAACATTTCAACGCGCTCGATCCACGTCGCTATCCGTCGTTTGGGGTGGTGACCTCAACAACGGCGGTCGGACCAGTGGAGAATTGGTTAGGGATGCCAAGCAACAGTATCAAGATCAATTGTGCGTCAGATCTCGCTGAAGCGGTGATGAAAGAAGGCGTGCAGCAAGGGTTTGATCTGACTCGTCTGGGGGAAGTGGGGCTCGACCACGGTTTCCTCACAGTCCCACATTTCCTGACTCCGAAGTGGGATCTTTCGTATCTCTGGCTCATTCAGAATTGCGTCTTGCCGCCGCTGCCGAGCCTCAAACGCTGCTATGACTTTGGCCGTATGGTGGGGCAGGCGATTCGTAAAGCCGATAGTTCGCGTCGCGTGGCGATTCTTGGAACTGGTGGATTATCCCATGCAGTTGGTACTCCAGATATGGGGCGAGTGACTCCAGATTTCGATAAAAAGTTTCTCGATTTATTGTGTGCCCAGAACCCTGCCATGTGCAGCTTCAGTGATGCAGAACTCGATGCGATCGGCAATGGTACGCACGAAATTCGCAACTGGGTTGCGGTCGCTGGCGTGGTCGAAGGTACGAAAGGCAACGTGGTGATGTACGAACAAGCGATGGCTGTAGGCTTTGGCATGATGCAGTTTCAAGTTGCCTAATCACTCAAATCGCACGGAAAATCCTTCTTCTTCGTCGTTCTCCTTATCTGTGAGTGTGGTGCGCGCTGAAGTGTATTGCCCCGTGGGGTAGAACAAATAGCCGGTAATGCTTTGTCCAGGTTGCAGGGTAATATCACCCTGCAACGCTTTGCCTTGCGTTGTCGGTGCTGCGACTGGTGCGACTTGCCCGCCACCTGCAGAGGAGAGAAAAACCTTATCGGCATTCAATCCGTACGGACGTGGCGAGTTGTTGGTAATGACCGCCTTAATTGGCAGAACGCCACTTTTGGGTAGGTCTGCGCCCAACTCCATTTGTGACTCGAAACTTCCTAAGCGGGTCAACACCATCGACATGCCGCGCCCCGGCCCGTCATCACCCAGGTTCTGACTACTCAACAGGATGTTGTAGGTTTGCGTGAAAACGTGCGGGAATGAACCAGGTTTATCCGCGGCGCCGACCAACGCTCGAACGGGTTCTCCGCTGCGATCCGGTACCGCAGTCGCATGACTCTCGTCGGTACATGTAATGGTGACTTTTCCGGACTTTCCATCTTCTTTTTTAGCCTCAATGAATCCAGGCTGTCCAGGTTTCGCGATCTGCACTGCCGCCGCTGCGTAGCCCATGCTGACAACAGCGCGATGCGCTAGTCGATTCGCTTCTTCGCAGGTTGGGATACGCGTCTCTGCCACACGCTTTTTCAGTGGCTGTTTTGGAGTGCAACTGACCAAGGCGAGAGCCAGAGCGAGAGAGAGACAGAGAGAAAAAATTGCAGACATACGCGGGGTGAGTACCATAAAGATCCGGGGCTTCAACTTCTAGTTACAGATGAACCCTTTTATCAACCGTCACTACGCGACGGACGTCAAAAAGGCAGCCTCTGCCCCAGCCTTGAAAGGCTGGGCTACATTCACGCCGCCAGCTTACGCTGGCTTTTTACTCAGCCCCGGTGGGGCTGTCGACGGTTTAGGGGCCCAGGCCCAGGCAGAGCTGACGTCGCATCGCAACGTCGGGCAAATATGACGTATGCGCAGTTTTTATTCCACAGCATCCTGAGACTCTGTCAGCCCAACCACGTCGACACTCTCCAATTGCAGCTTACGATTGCGTTGGGTAAAGAAGCCGATCATCGTGAGCGGCGTTCCTGGCTCAGCTTGACCGACTTTGGAGAGCAAGGCGCGTGGTCCAACGAGGTCGAAATCGACAGCATATTTGCCTGCTTGTTGGAGAATCGCTCCCTCACCGATTTGCTTATCATCGACTGCTTCCGCTTTGACCAATTCAAACTGATAGGTCTCACGAAAATCGTTAATGCCTAACTTGAGGACTTTCGAGCCTGCCTCAGGATTCGTGTTCAAAAAGCCAGTGAGTTTAATTTTGAATGGGGTTCGGGAGGCGTCGGAGGTCGCCCCATCCATTCCTCCAGGTGGCACCTGTGCAAATCCACTCGGAGCAACACAAAATAAAGAGAGAAGCACACAACAAGTGATGAAGTGAGAAAATTGGTGACGATAGGTCTTAGACATCATTTGCCTCCCTGAGTGAAGATTTTTATACCACGTTATACGTACCGATCCGAGATTTCCTACGGGTGAAGCCTTTCTCTGCCTCTCACTCTGGTTGGAGATCCTCGGATGACATGAGAGCAGGCGGGATTCCTCCTGCTCCGCCGCTTAAGGAAGGTCGCCCATCAGCGTGTATCGTCTCGATACTTTCGATGATCAGTTCACTTTTGCGTTGTCGGAGAAATCCGATGATAGTGAGGGGTGTATTAGGGACCGCCTGACCAATCTTTGAGAGAAGGTCCCGGTTGCCAAAAATACGATAATCGTAAGAGTTAAAGGTAATCCTTGGGATGATGGCTCTTCGCGGAATTTGTTTGTCGTCGACCGATTCTGCTTGCGTGATCTCAAACTGATAGGTTTCGTGATATCCATTAATCGCCAAAGTGGCGACTTTAGTACTATCCTTTTGCAATGTCGTCGGGTTCAAGGTGCCTCTGAGCTTGATGCGAATAGGGAATACTGACCCTTCTCCAGAGCCCCCTCCAAATCCGCTGAAATCTACGCCAAGACCGCTATAGCCTTGTCCATAGACATTGGTGACGGTTCCTGCCCACAGGCCAACAGTTACGATAGTTATGGCAAGCATTGTCCTTTTCATGCGATGGACAATAGCTGAGGTGCCGGTACTGAGCTAGAGGGGGAAAAGTCGCCCTCGCACGGAGAGCTGAGCGTAATGACAACAGTACAGTTGAAATAGTTACACCAGCCGTCGTATCAGCAGCTCCAGAAAATACACGGCCATGGCCAGCGGAACGAGATAGGGTAACAAAGAGTGTGGTTCTGGTACAGCGACGGGGAGGACGAGGGAAGTTGGATCGGGATTGATCGCACCATCAGTCGCGGTTGCGAGTGCTTCGAGGAGCAGGGTGTTTGGTTGTGGTTGCGGGATCTCGGCGACGTTGTTCTGATGGGGGAGGGTGTAGCCCAGTGGTCCGAGGTGCTCTCCGTTGGGAAGCGTCACATCGACACGGTAGTCGCCAATTTTGTTGGTACGATAAATCCCTTGATAATGGCCAGGGGCGAGCCGTTGCAGGGCGAGCGAGACATCAGTAATACCGGGACCGTTAATGCGAGCGAAAGCGGACTTACCATCTTCGCTGGTTCCGTAAGCAAACACGTCAATCACGACACCATCGGTATTGTGCCCAAGCTCGACAGAAAATTGTAATTGTGACTGCTCTTTCGGTTTGTCTCCAGCTTTGTTGCTGTCTCCAAGCGCCCAGCGAATCGCTTGCTCCCAGAACTTGGCGAATCCATCCCAACTCACCCAGGGGGCTGACCACCGACCATTGGCATCCGAAGTAAAGGCAATTGATTTTCCACGCCCGTATGACCAGGAGGCAAGGAGGGGTGGGCGTTTACCGTTGGCTTGCAGTGATACGTCAGTTCTGGCACCCGGCTTGGCTTGGGTGGTGACATACCCTTTGATGGGCGGAAACGCACGGTTCTCAAGGCTTTGCAGGATGGGTGACCCTGGGTTGGCAACGGGCACCAGATCTTTTTCGACCATGGTCTTCTCTTCGGGTTTCTTTTCTTGCCGCATTTCTCCAACAAAGAGGTCCGGCAGATTTTCTGGGGTGGTGGTGTGATGAAACGCTCCGCCACCATAGTCAGCGATACGTGAGAGGAGCCGCAAGTTCGGCTCTTCCCCCACCGCAATCGCTGAGATCGTAATTTTGAGTTCGCGATTGATGGCGGTCACGAGGTCGAGATATTCACTCCCACTCCCGCCGGTTTCACCGTCAGTGAGGACAATCATATGTTTGCGGGTCGCTGGCTGTCGTTCGAGCTGTCGCTTTGCTTCTTCAAGCGCTGGCAACAGAAAGGTGCCGCCCGACGGTTTGAGGCGTTCTAAGCGGCTGTCGATGTCAGCCCGGACGCCACTCATGCGCTGCGCGGGAATCACCGGAAACGCTTCAGTGTCAAAACCAATAACGCCAAAGAAGTCTCGATCTTTCAGATTGCGGGCGACGGCGCGCACGCCTTCTTTGGCATAGAGAATTTTCGATTCACGCCGCATACTGCCGGAGGTGTCGATGACAAGAACGACTGCCGTCGTGTGCTCTTCTTTCTGCGGTGGAGTGACCGTCACTGGTAGTATCTGTTCAACTTCTGAACCCTTGTAGCCACCAAGTCCAAGACTCTCTTCACCACCGATCATAATGAGTCCACCACCTTGACGGACGTAGTTATCGAGCCCGGAAAGAAGTGGGCCGGGAAGTTTGTTGCGCGCGACGTTGTTGAGGATGATGGCGCGAAAAGACGACAACGGCGGTATTGCGGCAGGTAAATCGATGGCTGTCGTGCCTAACCCTTGACTGCTGAGGATCCGTGCAAGGTAACGGTTGTCTTGAGCGCGCGCACTGACGAGCAAGATTTCTCGCTCTTTGGGGGTCAGCTGTAACCAGGCTGTCGCGTGATTATCTGGTTGGGTGGCATCTTCTGAAGCTGCACTCGGAGTGAAGACGGCACGGAGAGGAATAAGCCCACTACTGGTTTCAGGGAACGTAATGGCGTGAGTGAAGACTGAGGCGCCGGGATTGAGCGTGAGGGGCTGTTGCCAGACGACCCGATCTGTCTCTGTCACCCTGAGTTCACCTCGTACGGGATGCGGGTTGGTATTTTCCAGCGCGATACGGGCCTGAATGGTGTCGCCACCATTGGCAGCGTGCGGGACCCCAAACCGTTGAATGGCGATGTTGGGGACGATGGCCGGAGGTGGCGGAAGGAAGGGATAAATTTTTAACTGTCGTTCCTTCAGGAGGGGAAACACGGCTTTTGCTGCAGTTGCGGGAGTGTCGTTCTGTGTTCCCGTCGACGGATCACCTTCTCTGACTTCCCAACCATCGGTAAACAGATAGACATGACGATTATGGGTTTCGTCAAGCAAAGCTGTGAGCGCGCGTTGCAGGCTAGTCTCGGTGAGTTGTAAGTCTTCGGGTGGTTTCGCGAGCAGGTTCTTGGCTTCTCGCCAGTCGACCTGTTTTGCGGCTCCTGCAAAGATAACCGTTGGGGTATCAGGTTGTGGGTGGAGTTGGTGCTCAATCGTGTCTCGTATCCATTGTCGTTGTGGGGCAGTCAAACTGCGAGACAGGTCAATGACCAGAAGCGGGATGCTAGCGGCACCTGGTCGTAAGGTGTGTAAGCCAGCAACGGCAAGAATCAGCAATGCCAGGACGAGCGAATGGAGGAGCACGCTCAACAACGATGGCAAGCGACGGAATGCGCGCCATTGCCAGAGCCAGAATAACGGCAAGAGCAACAACAGCGAGAGCAGATGTGGCTGGCTAAAATCGTACGACGGTAGTGATGAGCGCATGAAGCAATCTGTCCGTGAGGACGCACAAATTCAAAGGGCAGCGAGGTACGCTGCCCCTGATCTTACGATGAACGTGGACAGAGCGGAAGTCTCCGTACTTAGTTCGGCAAGTTGTACAGTTCAGCTACGTTATCGTGGAGAATCCAGTTCTTCTCTTCTTCTGTCAGATGCGAGGTATGTTTCGCGAGCAGCTCTTGCGAGTGCGGCCAGGTTGAGTCGCTATGGGGAAAGTCATTTGCCCACATCAAGCGCCGCACATTGCACAGGTCCTTCATCTGGAAGGCCACCCAGTCATCCTGGAAGGTGAGATAGATATGTTCACGGAAATATTCACTCGGCATCTTGCTGAGCTTGCTTGCCGTGAGCCAGTAGCGGTGACGATCATAGGCATGGTCCATACGGTACATGTAATGCGGCGCCCAACCAGCATCGGCTTCAACGCAAACAATCTTCAACTTCGGGTGACGTTCAAACACTCCACCGAGGATGAAGGTCCCCATGATGTCCTGGCACCCACGAATGATGGAGAGGAAGCCATTCATTTTCGGTCCGCGTGATGGTGCACCGACGACATCGCCTTTACTGGTGAGAATATGGAAACTCAGTGGGAGCTTCAGATCAATGGCTGCTTCAAAGAACGGTGCATAAATGGGATCATCGTAGTCGGCGATCTGCGGATTTCCAGGCATCATGACACCCTTGAGGCCAAGAGCTTTGATTTTGCGCAAGTCTTCAATACCTTCGTCGACTGATCGCAGTGCCGTTTGCCCGAGGCCGATTAAACGATCGGGATTGGAGGAGCAGTATTCAGTAACCCACAGATTATAGGCATCAAAGCAAGCTTTCTTGTAATCGAAGTCCGGGTGATTACACAGGAGCATGCCAACAGTCGGATAGATGACTTCCGCTGCTACGCCATCGCGATCCTGTTCGGCCATGCGAGCCTGAGGATCCCAACCGCCACGGTGTAATTCTTCAAACTTCGCACCAAAAGCTTGTAACTCTTCCGCCTTTTTGCCTGCTGCTGCGACGAGCCCCATCGGAATCGGCTGATTTAAGCCATCGATGATAAAGAGGTCCCCTTTTCTTTCGTCGCGGACAATGTGTGGGGCGGTATCTTTATATTTCTTATCGATACGGTCCACGTACGTGCCCGGTGGCTCGGTGATGTGTGAATCCGCAGAAATGATCGGTTTCAGCATGCAGTTCCTCCTATGTCGCGTCAGTATTTTTTGTGTACGCGCATTCTTTCGTCGATATAGCTGCGATTCGTCGTAGGGTGAAGAGGGCCTTTGTGCTGGCGTAGCACTCAGCGGTCAGCTTTCAGCTTCTGAAGAAATTTTCACTCTTATTTTTCTGGCTGACTGCTGAGTGCTGATCGCTAACGTTACCGATACGCCGCAAACAACTCTTCGAACGCTACCAATTGATTGCCACGTGCTGAGGTTGGTACCACAATCAGTGTATTGACACCGGCGTCGTGCCACGCTTCGACTCCTTCGCGCACTTCTTTGGCCGAGCCGTACAGTGTCACTTGTGATAACCAGCGATCCGACAGCAGTTGGGGAATTTTTTCTTCTTCTTTGTTGGCGATCGCTTGACGAACCGCCATCATCTCTTCTTCAAAGCCTGCTTCGATCCAGTACTGTTGATAATTAGGCAGGCGAACATAGCTGGACAGCGTACGGCGATTGACCGCGGCGGCTGTAGCTTTGTCGTCATCAATACAGGTTGGCACCATGTTGCCAATCATGAACTTGGGATCTTTGCGTTTTTCTGCTGGCAACGCAGCAATAGAAGCGGCCATGTGCGAACGTGCGGCATTGGCCCATAACGCGCCTTGAGCAATTTCACCAGCTAGACGCACCATTGGTTTGCGCAGCGTTGCCAGGACTATCGGTGGCAACATATCAGCGCTTGGTACACTCTTTTTCATTTCGCTAATGAAGTTACGAATATCGCCCAGCGGTTTTCCGACTTGGAGTCCCAGACGTTGATGCATTGGTCCGTGACTGACGCCAATACCAAATTGGAATCGCCCACCGGACAGTTCGTGAATGAATGACGCTGTTTGCGCGTAATCGAATGGATGGCGAGTATAGATGTTAGTGATGGCAGTGCCGAACGGAATCTCTTTCGTGGTCTGCGCGAGTAGTGCACACCACGTCATATTGTCGATCACACTAGGACTGTATATGCCGCTAAATCCCATGGCTTCAAACCGTTGAGCCAGTTCGATTGTTGTTTTCCGTCGCCCAGGCATGGGGGCGACACTCACAGCAGGTTTTTTCGTCATGCACGTCTCCTTACTCATCAAACAGGCGATCTTGATTAGAGGCCGCATTGGGGGGAATGCGATAGAGAATTTTTCCTGGTCCTGACAATTCTGCGGCACTGCGATTTTGCTCCGGGGAAGAAGTTGGAGTACCACCAGGGGCGCGGCGTGTGGTCTTTTCTGTGTCTTTATTTCTGCGTGCCGATGACCGCGGCGCAGACCGGCTGCTCTCTTGAGCTTTTTCTTGCTCTTTTTCTAGCTTCCGCCGCGTTTTGTTGCGCTGGTTACGTTGTACTGGTTCTTCAGAGGGCGCGACCTCTGGTGTGACAGATTGTTCGGTGGACAAAGAAACCAAGGGCAGGGTGGTTCCGGTGCCAGGGGATGCCTGCGCTACTGTACTCTTACGAAAGAAATCTAAAGGGTTGTGCCAGATCGCGCCCCACCCGCCTCTCACACTCTGATAGGCAAATAGCAGCAACGCTGCGGCAAGCGCACCGACACCGGCTGCCCACAGAGGTCGTGCAGTGACTGATGGAGGTATACGCTTTGGAGTTACTCGTGAACTCACTCGTGGACGGGAAGGGGGCTGAGGGGGGATATTCGGGCGGTTGAGCATGAGCAGCGCACGAGCCTCAGCAATCGCCTCAAGCATGAGCGGACCAGAAATTGGTTTTTGTTGGCGTGCGGTCCCAGCATGCAAGGCGGCATTGGCAAGGGTATTCAGAGTCCGCGGGTTGCCTTTGCCATGTCGCGCAAGAAGACGAAGGGCCTCCACCGAAAAAAGTGGTGTGGCCAGACGTGGACCGACTTTGGTTCGTATCCGGGTTACCAGATAGACAAAACTCTCTTCAAATGTGAAGGGTCGCAGTTCTCCAGAGGTGGCCATGCGCCGTTTCAGTTGTTGTAACTGGGGCATTTCCAGTTTGAGGAGTAGCGTAGCATTCCCAATAAGGATCGTTTGTAAGAGTTTCTTGCCTTGTGTTTCCAATACCGACAACCAGTGAAAATCCTTCAATGTCTTCACCGGAAGCTGATGGGCATCGTCAATGACGATAACAACAGAACCTTCATGCTCTGCGCACGTTGCCAGTAATGCCGCATGGAGTGCGCGTATGCGCGGGGCGATATCCTCTAACGGGGCTAACGGTTGATTGGCGGTGGCTGCTGCAGGTGTATCTGCCAGAGAGATCGTGTAATCTTGTTCGACTGTTCCACCCAACTTGGTAATCACGGTATCGAGTAACAGAGAAAACGACAGTTTCTCAGCCGACAGAGGAATGACTGTAATGGACTGGGCAGGGAGTTCGTCGAGTACCGCACGGATAAAAGTCGTTTTCCCACTCCCATCCTCGCCGGTCAGCATCACCATTCCTTGTCGCTCGATAAGGGAACGGCGAATGGTCGCGGCAAGATCTTGTCGTTGTTGCGTCCAGAACAGCGACGCTGAGTCAACTTCACCAAATGGAGTTTGCCGGAGGCCAAAGAAGTTGAGAGACATGATCGGGCACCACTTTCTGGTATGACGACTATCTAATGACGAGGTCACACGCTCAGTTCAGTTTGGCGTCCTCTCAGATCGGGTGCCGCGAGGGCAGGCGCGCCTTGTTGTTTCGACAAGCGAGCGAACCCTAACGTCCCGAGCACCCCCACCACAGCGCCAAAAACAAACAACAACCGTAGTCCAAAGATTTCTGCGAGTGTTCCTGCGAGTACCGGTCCCAACATCATACCAACACTCATCGCCATGTTTAGTACCCCCATGACCGCGCCCATACCGCTGTTTTGTCCTTCGTCGGCTGCGAGTGCGGTGAGAGCCGGCATGGCCACTGCCATCAGGGCGCCAGTGAAAGCGCCAATGATTAATAGATGAATAAATCCTTGCGCGTACCATACTGCCAGAAATGCCAGCGAGCCAAGATAGCCACCAAGCGAAACCAGGGTATGCCGGCTCATGCGATCGGCCAAACGGCCAGCCGGAACCTGCACGAGGGAGCTGACCAACATATGGGTGGCAATGACGGTTCCGATCTGTGAGTTGTCCAATTGAAGAACTTCCGCTGCGAGTAATGGAAGAAAAGAAAACCACAACCCCATTTGAATCGAGTTGACCATGCGATACAGGGCGAGCCCTTTGACCTTGGGTTGTTGCAGCAACTCTCGATACGAGGTTGGTTGGGCTTTGGCTTGGGCACTGCCGTGCGACTCCGGTAGCAGCAGTAACACCGCTAGAAAAGATAAAAAGGTGAGTCCGCCCATCCAATAGAAACTTGCGGCAATACCGTAATGGTCGCTGATCCAGCCACCTGCAAGTGGTCCTACGCCAAAACTGCTGGTGATAAACAAATTGAAAATCCCCAAATAGGTCCCGCGTTGCTGCGGTGGAGCGAGGTCCCCAACATAGGCCGAGGCGATCGGCAAGACCAAGGCCATCATCCCGCCCTGGAAAAAACGTCCAACAATGAGATAGCCAATCGATGGTGCGTACACGTACCATAAGGACAGAATACTACTGAGGAACAAGCCGCAAACGATAAACCACTTGCGGCCGTGGCTATCTGACCAACGACTGATGAACGGCATGAAGAGCATTTGTGCTAGTGAAAAACTGGCAAAAAAGACGCCGATGGTAACGCCGGTTGCTCCAAGCGTTTTGGCATAGATCGGCAAGAAGGGGATGACGATGCCAACGCCCAGCATACCGGTAAACACGGCGAAATTCAGAATGTAAAATGCGCGATAATTCACAATAACCTTACTCTTGTAGTCTACAAGCTTTCTACTATACAAGAGAAGTCGCGGCTTGTCGCTGCGCTTTTCAGGGGCGAGCCATTTCTGCTATAGGAAGCACACCAGGGAGGAAATGCGCATGTTTAATCATCCGGTGATTTCTGCAGATGGACATATCGACTTGCCGTGGTTACCACCGACGTTGTTCACTGCCAATGCACCCGCCGCGCTCAAAGACAAAATGCCGAAAGTTGTTGAAAGTCCCGAGGGAAAATCATGGGTTGCCCATAACGGCGCGAATCTTGGGCTTGCGGGAGGAATGGGATCGGCAGGGCGTCAGTATGTTCCTGGCCAGATTTACCGGTCAGACCGGATGGCAGCCGAAGGGCTGTATGAAGATTACAAACGCGGCATTTTCCGCACGTCTGATCCCAAATATCGCTTGTTAGACCAAGACCGAGATGGGGTAGTCGGGGAAGTCCTCTACGGTATTCTCGGTGCCGCTTTCCGCTTACAAGATCCTGAAATCGTTGAGACTGTGGTCCGTATCTATAACGATTTTGCCGCGAATTTTGCCAAGGCTTGTCCTGAGCGTTTAGCGACGATTGCTTGTCTTCCGACTTTCTCTCCTGACAAAGCCGCCGATGAAGTGCGACGCTGCGCCAAGATGGGCATTAGAGGCGCTGAAATTCCGATCTCCCCAGGTATGATGCCGTTGTGGCATGAGAACTGGAATCCATTGTGGGAAGCTGCGCATGAGTGCCACATCCCGATTCACTTCCACACTATTGGTCCCAAGCAAGACATGAGTTGGTTGACCAACCATCGTTCGCGTCGTTTATGGCTCGCGACTCTACTCGCTGGTTTTCAGATGTCGATGGTTGAAGCGATGGCTGCGATTATTTACAGCGGCGCGCTCGAACGGTTGCCGAATCTCAAGATTGTCATCGGTGAAGCAGGCATTGGTTGGATTCCTTACGTGCTCGAACGGCTCGATTATGAATGGGAAGATCAATTCAAGGATCTCGATCTCAAAATGAAGCCCAGTGAGTATTGGTATCGCCAGATGTACGCAACCTACCAACAAGATCAGGCTGGTATCGATCAAATTGAGAAAGTTGGTGTGAACAACGTCATGTGGGGCTCAGACTTCCCGCACCCTGACGGCGTCTGGCCAGATTCGCAAGAATTCTTGCAAACGCAACTCGGACAACTCCCAGAAGCGACGCGACGAAAAGTCGTCTACGAAAACGTGGCGAAGTTGTATGGGTTTCCGATGAAGCAGTAACCGGGGCGTCGTGGGGCTACTGTAATGGTAGCCCCACTCTCTATATGAGTTTACTCCCCATAATATCGCGCTTCGATTTCATTCCCTTCAGGATCGCGAAAGTAAATCGACGTACCGTTCCCGCGTGCGCCCCAACGAGGGTGGGGACCATCGGTAGACACGCGATGGGTTTCGAGTCGTGCACAAAGTTTGCCCCATTCGCTTTTGTCTAGCGTCAGGCACAAGTGATTGAGGTTGCGTCGTGCGACTGAGCGGAGGTTGTTCTTTTCCCACATCGCTTTGGGGGCGATATCGATCAGCGTGTTTTCATTGATCCGGACGGAGGGAAAGAGCACTTTGCCTTGACGATATTCCTCGACGCGCTCTGGTGAGAGTTCAACGATATCAGTGTAAAACCGCACTAACGCTTCAACATCTTCGGCGTTCAGCACTATGTGATCCAAGATGCCTTGCATACTGTTCCTCCAGATCGATTATCGTGACGTTGTCTTAACTCACCACGGATGCTTCCCGCAACTCCGTTACGCGCTGCTTGACCCACGTCTGACCTCTCTTATACAGTACCCTCGCTTTTAGCGAATACAACATGAGAGGAGACGGTGATGAAAATCATTCCGATTCCTGTTTTAGCTGATAATTATGCGTACTTATTAATTGATGAAGCAACCAAAGAAGCCGGTGTGGTTGATCCGTCGGAGGCTGGGCCGGTAGCTGAGGCGGTCAAACGCGAGGGCGTGAAGTTTACTTCCATTATTAATACTCACCATCATTGGGACCATGTCGGTGGCAATGAAGAGTTGGTCAAAGAATTTCCCGGTCTCAAAGTCTATGGCCACAAGCGGGATAAAGACCGTACGCCAGCGATCACGAACATGGTTGATGAAGGCGATACGCTGCAGATCGGCAAACTCACGGCGCGTTTTCTCTTTATTCCATGTCATACCAGCGGTCACATCGCGCTGCATTTTCCGCAGGAGAAGGCGGTCTTTACCGGCGACACACTGTTCGTTGCGGGCTGTGGACGGCTATTTGAAGGCACCGCAGCCGACATGCACAGCAACATGGTGAAGCTCATGTCACTCCCTGATGACACGCGAGTCTATTGTGGGCATGAGTACACCGTCAAGAATCTTCAGTTTGCGTTAACCTTAGAGCCGCACAACGCCAAGCTCCAAGCCAAACTGCAATGGGCACAAGCGCAGCGGGCCAAGAATGTGCCGACGATTCCATCGACTGTTGCTGAAGAGAAAGATATCAACCCCTTCGTGCGCGTGAATAGCAGCGAGTTACAGGGGAACGTCAAAAAGCAATTCCCCGAGATTGCGCTTGATCCGGTCCTCGTGTTGGAGAAGACGAGGAATCTGAAGGATAAGTTCTAACCAAGAAAGGAGTCAGTGGGCAGCATTCAGTAGTCAGCGTGGAAAAAGAGTCGGAGGCGGGAAGACTCGGCGACAAGGCGTGTTGACTCACTGTTTCCCCGATTCTCCGGTTCTTCTTCAGTCTACTGACTACTGGCTACTGAATGCTGGCTACTTCTGCAGGAGAGAGTAATGCCTCAAGTAAAGTTCGGCATCGGCCTTCCCAACGGTTTCCCGCGGAGTGAAGTGAATGCGACGGAGTATCTGGAAGTCGCTCTCAAAGCTGAAGAGTATGGCTATGACTCGGTCTGGGGTGGAGATCACATTGTGTTCCATATCCCACGCTTTGAGATCTTCACGACGTTGGCAGCAGTAGCGGCACGTACGAGCCGTATTAAGGTTGGCCCTGCGGTGTTGTTGTTGCCGTTGCGCAACCCGGTACATGTGGCGCAGACCGTCGCGACGTTGGATCATATTTCGGGTGGTCGATTCATCTTCGGTGTCGGCGTTGGCGGCGAACATCCGAAAGAGTTCATGGCGTCTGGCGTTCCTGTGAAAGAACGCGGAGCCCGGACCAATGAGGGTTTAGAAGTGCTGCGTCTATTGTGGACCGGCGAGCCGATCGCATTTCAGGGCAAGTATTATCGCTTTGATTCGATTGCCATGCAGCCAACACCATTGCAGCAGCCACATCCACCGATTTGGGTTGGTGGGCGCAGTGAAGGTGCTTTGCGACGGACCGTGAAATTTGGCCAAGCGTGGGCACCGGCGTTTGTGACACCAGAACGATTTCTGCAAGGACGAACGCGACTCGATGAGCTGTGCCGTGAAGGGGGTCGTGATCCCAAAGATGTACAGTCTGCGGTCTACTGTTTTGCGAATGTTGGCACGAGTCGCACAGCCGCGTGGGAGGAAACTGGCGCGTTTTTGAGCAGCAACTACAACATGGCAGCTAAGCCGTTTGAGCGCCTCGCTATCCACGGCACTCCAGAGGATTGTATCGCGCACACTCGTCGCTTTATCGACGCTGGGGCTGAATACATTGTTCTGCGCTTTGCCAGCCCGAACCCCGTGCAGCAACTCAAACGCTGGACAGAAGAGGTGATGCCGGGGCTGCGATGAGACTGATGAGTGTTGCGTGGAACGTGAAACTTGGAATCTAGGACGGTAAATGAATCGTAGAGTATCTTTCTACTGGCTACTGGCTACTGGCTACTGGCTACTTTTTCCTGCCTGTACACTTTTCGACAACACCAAGCTCGAACAACAGAAAGTACAGATCGAACGTCTCAGGCAAGAAAGCGCGCAGCTCAGGGCTGAAGCTGATGCGTTACAACACGAGCGTGAGACAGAAGAGAAAGAACGGGCCAATTGTAACAAAGCCTTTTCTTCCTTTGATGCAGCACGGAAAGCGACCAATGACGATGATGCGATTGCGCGCTATCGAGAAGGGCTCGACCTCTGCCCGAGTGATGAGGTGGCGCACAACGAGTTAGGAGAAGTGTATACTCGCGCAGGGCGATCTGACGATGCGCGTAGAGAGTTTGAAGCGGCCTTGACGCTCAATCCGAATTTTGCTCGTGCGCAGAAGAATCTGGATGCGTTACGGTAGGGAGAAAATTCATGGTTGTGACCACTGACTACGTGGACATCCCGGCTGAGAAAACGGTGATGCGTACCTTCGTTGCTGCGCCCAGAGTTGCGGGCCGTTACCCAGGGATTCTTTGTTATTCGGACATTTTTCAGTTGACCGGGCCAATGTTACGATCGTGTGTCCGCCTAGCCAGTTATGGATTTGTGGTAGCAGCCGCGGAAATTTATCATCGCACAGAGCCAGCAGGCGCGGTGATTCCCTTCGATGATGCCGGACGCACCCGCGGTTTAGATAACGCGACGAAAACTTTGGCTGCAGAATTTGATCGGGATTGTCGGACTGCGCTGGATTATCTCGCTCAACACCCTGCAGTGGCACCAGGAAGAATTGGCGCTGCAGGATTCTGTTTCGGTGGGCACTTGGCATTTCGTGCGGCACTCCAACCAGAGGTCAAAGCAACGGTGTGTTTCTATGGCACTGGCATCCATAACGGCAAGTTAGGTAAAGATGCCGATGCCGGATCACTGCAACGAGCCAACGAAATCCGCGGTAAACTCTTGCTGGTATGGGGAACACTTGATCCCCACATTCCAGCAGAAGGGCGTGCTACTATTGCAGCCGCATTGCAAGCGAGTGGTACAGCATTTTCACAACGACTCTATACGGCAGCGCATGCCTTCATGCGCGACGAAGGCCCGCGCTACGATCCCGAGGCGACTGACCAAGCTTTCATGGAGATGGTCGTGTTGTACCGCGGGGTGTTTGCGGTGTAGCTTTCTGCTCGATTTCAGTTAGTGCTGCATGTTCTCACTTCAGTTTCTATGTTAGGAGTTAGCAGCGAGGAGTCTACGGATATGAGCAAAGAATACGTCTCTCAAATCGACGGAGCCTATCGCCTCACTGGAACGCGAGTGTCCCTTGACTCTATTGTGTATGCTTTTCTTGATGGGCAAACCGCAGAGAGTATCGCGCAATCGTTTCCAGTGCTCACGCTTGAGCAAGTCTATGGGGCGATTGCCTTCTATCTCGGGCATCGCACCGAAATCGACGCATACCTAAAACAAGGGGAAGCAGACTTCGAGACCCTTCGCCAAGCCGCGCGGGCGGCAGATCCGATGTTTTATCAAAAGCTCGCGGACGCAAAGCGTCAACGTCAGGGCACGGCTCATGAAGATACGGTTTCAAGCTGACGCCGATCTCAATCAAATCACTGTATTGGCGACGACTCGTCGAGAACCTAGTCTCGACTTCCTGACAGCAAATGCAGCAGACCTAGCAGGTCGGAAAGATCCAGAGGTTTTAGCTATAGCAGCGAGAGAGGGACGAGTGCTTGTGTCGCATGATCAGAAAACCATGCCACGGCACTTTGCAGAATTTATCGTTCACACCTCTTGTCCCGGTGTGCTTATCGTCCCACAACACTTGTCTATTGATTGCCACCGTTGTTGAGGATCTCTTCCTCATCTGGTTTCTTACTGAGGCTGAGGAGTGGATAAATCGTATTCGCTATTTGCCTTCATAGAGTGGGGTGCAAATGCGTAACTGAGCAGCGGTTAGATAAAACAGAAAGTTAGAATAGGTTTTAATGGTTGCTTCTTGTGTCCTTCTCTGCCCCGGTCTTGCTATGTTTCTTCCTTCTCCTGCATAATTTACGAGAGGGACAATCATGAGAGCTGCGAATCCGAAAGTCAAAATCGAACGCCCTGAGCGTGAACAGATCAGCCGAGAAGAAGCCTTGAATCGAGTTAAAGCGTTTCCCAAACGCAAAGAGAAGCTCATTGGCGCTATTAGAAAAGATACGCATTGAGCTTTTCATTCCGGATCTGCCGGATCCTTTTACGGTCGTCTCTTGGAGGAGTTAGGCGATGAATTAAGCTATACCTTCGGCGGTTGCACCGTGACTTCCACACAAGGCAAGTATCGTTCGACTGCTGGCTCTATCTTGCCTGACAAGATCAATATCCTTTTCACCGATACGCCCTTCTTGTGGGAGAAGGATCGGCTCTTACTTGAGCAATATACCACGGCCTTACAGCAGGTCGTGCAACAGGTTCTTAGGAATGAAGAGACCATTCTGATCTCTGTATATCCTGTTTATCACATCGAGTAGTGAGCTATGACGTCCCACCATGTATGTTTACTTCCTGTTTCTCTCTTCTTATGCTGGTCACTGGTTTCTCGCCTATATCCTCGCTCTCCCTGCTGCGTAAGATGCAGGAGTATAGCGGGAGTATAGGTTGTATTGGTATCGCCACGAGCCGTGCCGTAGGCGCCGTTGAGAAAACGATAATGCGTCTAAGAGTCTGGGAGTCTAGGAGTCTGAGCGTCTCGGAGTCAATGAAAAGTGTAGGCCGGAATAAGCGCAGCGTTTCCGGCAGAGATTTGAGGGAGCACGTGGCCACGATCGTTTTTGCTGCACTCTGCTTTTTCCTATGTGCGACCGGACAAACGTTTGCGCAAGGAATATCTCCAGACGTTCGCCCAACTCCCTTAGTCCGACTGACTGGAGTCTTAGAGCTCGTCAAAGAAGCCCCACCCTCAGCATTCCCAGTGCTCAGAGTATGGATCGATGAACGCCCACACGTCTTTCGCGTGTCGCACGTAGAAGCCGTCTTTTCCGCCTATCGGGCACAAGAGCAAATCCGTCGTGTTCCTGGGTTAGGACTACGTTTCCTTGCAGAAAAAAAAGAGCTGCGGTTACTGCAAGCACCAGAGATGCACGATCGCCCAATTGTGATTGAAGGCTGGCTGCAACCAAAGAGAGGGATCTTACGAGTACGGTCAGTAAAAGCGACTGAGCCATGAGTTGAGACTCTGGCTGGTATGATACGCATTGCCTTTGCTTGGCTCCTTGGCGAACAGCAGATCCCTGTCTGCTACCAGCAATCCTCACTTTGACGTATCAAGCCTCGACGTAGGCCGGAATAAGCGCAGCGTTTCCGGCTGTATGCTGAGGAAGAACGTCATGCCACACCCATGTACTCTGGCCGAAGTCGCTCGTCGCCGTAATGCTGGAGAAGACTTCAGTTTCCTGTTGCGTGAGTTCCTCGACGAGTTTTACGGAGCGTTACAGCAAGGCGGTGATGCAGCTGCTTGTCTTGTCGACGACCCGCCAGAGGTATCAGATAGCAGAGAACACGCCTCGCTTGGAGCAATTGGTGAGCATCTCGCTCGTCGGTGGAACTTGCCGATTCCATCGTGGACAGAACAGCCCGCACGATTTCTGCGTCGTCCCTACTTCACAACGACCATCGAAGGGTTCAAAGCACTACTCTTGGCCGAAAGCCCGATCGCATTTCGGCGGCGATTAATTTTCACTGAGACAGAACCCTTGCCTCGCGCGCGGATGCCAAAGGATCCTCGTACTAGTAGTCAGTCACACTGAATTTGAGGGTCGATTTCGTCATGCCCGCGCAGGCGGACATCCAGGATCTTCAAGCAGGGGCCGCGACTTAACCTCCCTGGATTCCCGCTTTCGCGGGAATGACGCCACTACGTTTACCCCTCAGAATCAGCATGACTGACTACTAGTCCCCCTTCTTCTTCGGCTCACTAGCGAGTGCTTCCTTGCCTCTGGCGCTTCGTAATGACACGCACGCACGCTACTGTTTGTCAGAGTTTGGAACCCGTGTTTGAACGATATTCACAAACTTTCTGTGACTGACTTCTTTAGGGCCGCAATAACCGTTCCGTCTGCGCCTGAGCATCTTGATACTCCTGCCACGTCTGCTCAATAAGAGCAGTAGCCCTTTGAACCTGAGTGACGCCTGAGACCGAATGGCCAGCGCTCCAGATGTCTTTATAGCGACGTGGACCGGGACGTAACGCTTCGTGACTAAAGTTCTTTGCTGCTTCCTCAGCAGACGCGCGTGCGGGGAGAGTGGCTGGATCGAGCCCCGCAGCAATGATCGATGGCTTGAGCATGTTGGTATCCAGGCCGGTAAACGCTTGTGTCAACAAAACATCATCCATGCTCGATGCGACGAGCATTTGCTTATACTCGGAGACTGCAAGACTTTCCTCTGTCGCAATGAACTTTGTCCCCATGTACGCCAAATCACAGCCCATCACTTCTGCTGCCCATAGCGCATACCCATCTGAGATGCCACCAGCGAGAATAATCGGGCCGTTATACGTCTGACGCACAGCGCGCACGAAGGCGAGGGGATTCATCCAGCCGGTTTGGCCACCTGCACCGGCGGTGAGGAGCACAAGGCCATCGACTCCTGCGGCAAGCGCTTTCTCAGCATGTCGTAAGGTCGCAACATCGGCAAATACCAGGCAGCCGATGTCATGCAACGGACTGATCACCTCTGCAGGTGACCCAACACTGGTAATCACCATCTCAATACGATGCTGAACTAAACAAGCGAGTTCAGCTTTCATTTCTGTCCGTTTGATAATCAGGTTAGGGCAGAATGGTGCTGGTGGTTGTTCAGGATGCGTTTCAGCCGCAGTGTGGAGCGCAGACTCGATTTGCTGCAACCATGCTTGTAGCCCTTCAATTGTGCGAGCGTTGGCGACGGGAAACGCGCCGGTCACGCCACTTGTACATGCCGCGATCACTAAGTCTGGTCCTGATACGGACAACATCGGCGCAGCGATTAACGGTAGCCGTAAACGGCTTGTGATATTGTTGGGGAGGCGAGTTGTTAGCATGAAGAATTCGGGACAATACACTCAAGTTGCTAGGGAATCCCGATCGCGAGGAGGGCCTCCCTATGGTCGATACAGCACACCTTTAACGGCATTGATCACTTTCTCGACATTAGGAAACACTAACTGTTCGAGGTTCTTAGCGTACGGCATGGGCACGTCTTCACCTGTTACTCGTGTGACTGGTGCATCGAGGTAATCAAACGCTCCGGTCATGATGCGATGTGAAATTTCAGCTCCTGCCCCAGCAAAGGGCCAGCCTTCTTCGACGATCACACAGCGACTGGTTTTCTTCACTGAGCGGAGAATGAGTGTTTCATCGAGTGGGCGGATCGTGCGTGGGTCGATGATTTCGACTTCGACGCCTGATTTCGCCAGTTCAGCCGCCGCATCTAGTGCGACTTGCACCATCTTCGACCACGCGACGATCGTCACATCTTTGCCTTCGCGCTTGACGTCGCCTTTGCCGAGCGGGATGGTGTACTCTTCTTCCGGCACCTGGCCTTTACGACCATAGAGTAACTCGCCTTCAATGAAAACGATTGGGTTCTCATCGCGAATGGCGGTTTTGAGGAGTCCCTTGGCATCGTACGGTGTAGCCGGTGCGACAACTTTCAAACCCGGAACGTATGCGTACAAGCTCTCCACTGCTTGTGAGTGTTGCGCGGCAAGCTGGTGCGCCGCACCGCCGGGGCCACGGAAGACGATCGGCAACGAAAGTTGCCCGCCTGACATATAGCGTAACTTAGCCGCGTTATTGACGAGTTGATCATAAGCACACAACGAGAAGTTCCAGGTCATGAACTCAATGATCGGGCGCAAACCAACCATCGCTGCCCCAATACCGATGCCAGCAAAACCAGTCTCGGCAATCGGTGTATCCACGACGCGACGCTCACCGAAACGATCGAGCATACCTTCCGAAACTTTGTACGCGCCGTTGTAATGGCCGACCTCTTCACCCATCAAAAACACGCGCTCGTCGCGCTCCATTTCCTCACTCATGGCTTCACGAAGGGCTTCACGGTAGGTTATCTCTCGCATAGTAGTATCCTATGGAAAATAGTAGTCAGTAGTCAGTAGTCAGTAGGAGAATCCTTGACCTGAGACCTGAGTCTCTCCTCTCAATCCACAATCTACAATCCGCAATCGTTACGCTCGTGCCCGCCGTGGTAGCGGAACGACTTTCTCCGACTCGCCTGCGTGTGGTGTTTCGGTGTAGACGTCATCGAACAGTGTCGCTGGATCAGGAACTGGAGATTCATCAGCAAACTTTACCGCAGCGGCTACGTCTTGTTTGGCTTGCTCGTCGATGGCTTTAAGCTGGGCTTCGTTAGCGATGCCCAACTCATAGATCCGATCAGCGAGGATGCGAATCGGATCTCGTTTCATCCACTCTTCGACTTCTTCTTTGGTACGATACTTGGCTGGGTCGGACATCGAATGGCCACGGAAACGATAGGTCTTGGCTTCGACGAGGATCGGGAGACTCTCGGCTCGCGCGCGCTTTGCTGCACGACGAACAACATCACGAACTTCCAGGACATCGTCTCCGTTCACAATCTCTTGCGCCATCGGATAGCCTTTGGCGCGGACAGCAATGTCTTCAACTGCCAGCGTACGATACAACGGCGTGCCCATTGAATAGAGGTTGTTCTCGCAGATGAAAATCACTGGCAGTTTCCACAGTGACGCAAGCGCCATCCCTTCGTGAAACGCTCCCATGTTGGCGGTGCCTTCACCAAAGAAACACAACGTTACATCGGGCTCCCCGCGATACTTCGACGCGAAAGCAATACCTGCAGCAATTGGTACATGACCACCAACGATGGCATGGCCACCCATGAAGCGCTTGCTGGTATCGAAAAAGTGCATTGACCCGCCCCGACCTTTTGCGCAACCGGTTGCCTTAGCGAACAGCTCAGCCATTGCTGCATTCATATCGCCGACGCGTGCCAGGTAATGGGCATGTTCACGATACGTGGCAAGGATATAGTCGGTTGGTTCGACTGCAGAGATTGCGCCAACGGCGACCGCTTCTTCGCCGTTATACAGATGGAGGAACCCACCGATCTTACCGCGCGTGTATTGCCGCGCGCATTCTTCCTCAAAGCGGCGAATGCGAATCATGTCACGATACAACGAAATCATTAAGTCTCTGTCCATTTTTACTCCTATACGGAGAATGAAAAATGTAGAATGAAAAATGAAAAATGAGAAAAACAAAGAGGGAAACTTGTTCCCATCTTTGATAATTTTTCATTCTACATTTTTAATTTTTCATTCTTCTTCATCGCCCTTTCGGCATCCTCAAAACACGTTCCGCAATGATATTGCGCTGTATCTCTGACGTACCGGCTTCGATGGTATTCGCACGCGAGCGCATGAAGTGATGCTGCCAGCGTCCGCCTTCGACTGCCCACGGCGATTCTCGTGTCAGTTGATTGTATGGGCCTTCCAGCATCATTGCGGTTTCTTGCATACGTTGATTGAGTTCACTCCACCACAGTTTAAGAATCGACCCTTCTGGTCCCGGTGTTCCACCACGCAACAACCGGGTAAAATTACGATAGCAGCTATATTTCAAAATCTCGACATCAATGAGATGCTGCGCTAGCTGCTGACGGACTACGGGGTCTCTCGTTGCCTCGCGACCATTCACCGACGACTGCTTCGCCAGCCCGACCAGATTCTCATAGAGAATGCGAAACCGAGCCTGCGTACCAAACGACGCCGTACCACGTTCGTTCATCAACGTGGTCAATGCAACACCCCAGCCATTGTTCAGCTCGCCGACTAAATTGGCCCGCGGTACTCGGACGTCTTCAAAGAAAATCTCGTTGAACTCGGACTCACCGGTCATTTGCCGCAATGGGCGTACGGTAATGCCTGGGCTTTTCGTATCGACAAGAATATACGAAATGCCACGATGCTTGGGCGCGTCAGGATCAGTACGAACCAGCAACATGCACCAATCGGCGACATGCGCCAGCGTGGTCCACACTTTTTGTCCGTTGACGATAAACTCATCCCCATGTAGTTCCGCTTTGGTGCGAATCGAAGCGACATCAGAGCCAGAGCCTGGTTCGGAGAAGCCTTGGCACCAGATTTCGTCACAGTTAAGGATTTTTTGCAGGTGGCGCTTTTTCTGTTCTTCTGTGCCATGCACGATGATCGTTGGTCCAGCCATGCTGAGCCCCAGCACGTTGAGCGGGCCTGGTGCTTCTACTTTGGCCATCTCTTCGTTGAAGATGGCCATTTCGATCATCGACGCGCCACGGCCGCCGTACTCTTTCGGCCAGGACAAGCCGACATAGCCGCCATCGTACATCTTGCGTTGCCAGTCGCGTAGAAACGCCAGCCGCCCTTCGCCCTTTGGTGCTTTGTATGAGGGTGTTCCCCAACCTTCGGGGAGATTGGTTTTCAACCACTGACGCAGTTCTTGACGGAATTGTTCTTCTTCGGGTGAGAACGAAAAGTCCATGCGACCCCCTTTTTCTGTTTTAGTGCCTAAGGGAGGGGAAATACAAGCGGTCGAGTGAACAACTCTAGAAACGGAGAATCGGGGATTTTGACGTTCTTTTTCTCTCCGACTCTCCCCGTCTCCGATTCTCCGTTTCTAGAGTTGTCATCCCCGCCGTGCTCCCTCCAACATTTCTTTCGCATGCCGCCGGGCTTCAGCGCTAATTTCGACGCCACCAAGCATGCGGGAAATTTCTTGTAACTGCTCACTTTGGGTCAGCTTTTTTGTTGACGATGTGGTCCGTCCACGAGTCGTGGCTTTGACGACGGTATAGGCATGGTCGGCGAAGGCAGCAATCTGCGGCAGATGAGTGATACATAACACCTGACGCTGTTTGGCGAGACTTTTGAGGCGACGACCGACAACTTCGGCGATGGCACCACCAATGCCAGCATCGACTTCGTCAAAGATCAGGGTCGGTGCTTCTCCTGCAGCCGCGCTCAACGCTTTCAACGCCAGCATCAGGCGCGACAATTCGCCGCCAGAGGCGACCTGTACCAACGGACGTAGTGGCTCGCCGACATTGGCAGAGAGGTAAAATTCGACCTGATCACAACCTGTTGCATGCAGACGTTGACTGCCTCGGTTAAACGGGGTTCCGTTTTGTTCACTATCTTCATCGTCAGACGCTTCCAGAAAGCGCACGCTGAAGGTGGCACCTTTCATGCCGAGTTTGGCCAACTCCTTTTTCATGTTGGCTTCAAGGGTCTGTGCGGAGGCTCGACGCCGCTGTGAAAGCTCTCGCGCACACGCCCATGCCGCCGTTGCTGCTTTCTCGATCTCTTGTCGCAATTCACTCAATGTTTCTTCGCCGCCTTCGAGCTGCTGGAGTTCTTTCGTCACTGATTCATACAACGCGAGTGCTGCCTCAATACTGCCACCGTATTTGTGTTTCAGACGCGAGAGCAGAGTCAACCGGGCATCGACTTCTTCTAAGCGATCTGGATTGAGACGAACACGGGCGCCGTATTTGTGCAGTGCCCGAGCCGCTTCTTCAACTTGTGCAACACTACTCTCGACCAATGCGACAATCTCGTCGAGGCTCGTATCGATACGGGCTAACTCACGCAGTCGCGTCAGTAACCGCCCCAGACGATCAGTGACCGCTTCTTCTCCACCGACCAGCAGTTCTTCTCCTGCACTCACTCCTTGTGCCAGTTTTTCTGCATTCACCAGTAGCAATTTTTCTTGTCGAAGGTTGTCATCCTCCCCGACCTGCAGTTCCGCACGTTTGATTTCTTCAGCCTGGAACCGGAGCAACTCGCGTCGTGCCTGGGCTGCCTCTTTACCTTGAGTCAACGCCTGCAATCGGGACCACAGTTGGCGCAGTGTAGAATAACGCGCCTCCATATCACGTAATTGCGATACATGATTGGCGAAGCCATCGAGCAGCCCTAACGCTGCTTCTGCTTCGAGCAACACTTGTTGTTCATGTTGACCGTAGATATGCATGAGGCGTTCGCCGAGTTGGCGCAGAACGGCAACCGTTGCGACGGCACCGTTGAGATATACGCGCCCACGCCCATTCTGAGTGATGATGCGCCGTACCAGGAGTTCGTCGTCGTTGGTATAGCCGCTTTCTTCTACGAGACGAGCGATCCGTTCGTCATCAATGGCAAAGACAGCTTCGACACTCGCTTCTTGCGCTTCATGACGGATGAGGTCGGCGGTTGCGCGACTACCAACGACGAGTCCCAGCGCTTGCATGAGGAGACTTTTGCCTGCGCCGGTTTCTCCAGTGATGACATTGAAGCCTTCGTCGAACGAAACTTCGAGATCATCGATCAGTGCGAGGTTTTTGATGTGGAGGTGACGGAGCATAGAAACCGCAACTATAGAAACGTGACAATGAAATGTGGTGCCAGACGTACAGGTTCCTTCCCCCAGTCATGGGGGAAGGTCAGGAAGGGGGTGACGACAGAGGCAGCAAAATACTGATCTACGCCTTCGACCCCCATCCTAGCCTTCCCTCTTAACAGGGGGAAGGAACTCTACATTGGAATCCTCATCTGGGTGCGTTTTCTCTAGAGTGTTGGCGTCGTTCAACGCGGCAAACAGATCTCTGAAGTCGGGGTTCACTGCCATCCTTCCCTCGCCACGCCTGCATTTCTACTACCATGTCCCAGACCAGTGCTAGGCGCTCATGCGGGGAAACAGTCCGCCAGAATTCTCTATCGCAATCACCGTCATCTTGATGCAAGCGGATGACACGGGTCATTCCTTGCTGACGCTGTAATCGCCTATCCATGTCGGTATTCCTCATGATTCCTGGCTATTGTACTCTTTCTTCCCAGTTCTCCAATCCTCATTGCTTTTTCTCCTTTCCTGGGCTTCCCTTCCTTTCTACTGTCTTGGTGCCGTCGGTCGCTGCGCATCTTGCAAGCGTGTACTAAGAATCTTGGCTAAATTGAGAAAAATCTTGGCACCGATGCGTGGATAGCGCTGCTGCATGCGATTCAGAAATCGCTCGTTCACCGCCAGGACCTCGACCTCATCCGTGGCGACGACATCTGCTGTACGGACATGATCATCAATCAGCGCCATTTCGCCGAGCACGTCGCCCCGTTGTAGCGTACGTACCCGTTTCGCTTGGGTCGTCGGGTTAATGATAACGTCTGCACCACCACTTAAGAGCAGATACATTTCCTTGCCAGTGTCGCCGGTGCGGATAATGTGTTGCCCTTTGGGAAACTTTTTCAGTTCCCCCATAAGTGTGACGATCCGCGCCTGGAGTGGTCGTAACCCGTCAAACAACTGTATCGTCTTATGGGGATCCTGGCCAAGTTTGAGATTGAGCAAATCCCACACTGTAATGATACGCGTAGTCGCCAGGAGCGCAGGTAAGAGCAACAACTCACCCACGACCCCGATCACGATTGTCGCGGCTGACAGCAAGCCGAATTCTTGGATGGGGACGAAACCCGAGGTGCCAAGGGTGAGAAATCCCAACAGCAATAGTCCAGAATAATAAAGCGCAGGTTTTCCCGCCGTCGATAAGGTTTCGCTGAGGGCCTCTCCTTCTTTGTCAGTATTCCGAACTTCCGAACTTAACCGACACATGATGTGCAGGGTGTCATCAACGGCTAACCCCAGGGCAATTGACGCAATAATATTCGTCCCGAAGTTGAGCGCGATGCCGGTAATGCCCATCAGTCCGAAGAAGATCACGATGGGAAAAAGGTTGGGAATCATGGCGATCACTCCGACCCGCGCCGAGAGAAACATTGCTGCCATAAGGATGAAAATCACCACTGCGGTGAGGGTTAAACTTTGCACTTGCCCGCTGACAATATCACCAGTAGTTTTTGTCAAAAGAATGATGCTGCCAGTTGGACGGGCTTTGAGTTCTGGAGGAAGGATCTCCGCAGCGAGGGTTCGAATCTTTTCGGTCGTTGCCGCGATGTCATTTGACCGTGAAAGTGACGTCCGTACCAGAATGTTGGTGCGCGAGAATTCCTTGTTCACCACGAGGGCAAAACTTTTTGGTCGCCCGGTGAGGAGCTGCATCACTCCTTTCAGTTGTTCGGGGTTGTCGAGAAAGGTTGTTTTGGGGCCTGAAGGTTGTGTCGATGGTTCAACGACTTCTCCATCAGGAGAGACCTCGATGCTGCCACCTCCCTCTTGTACGCCACGATCGATAAGCAAGCAGTAATCGACAAAAGATACCGTCTTGTCGACTCCTGGTAGCGCATCAATGGCCTCTTGCAACGTACGTATGCGTCGTAGCGTTTCCCACTGCTTCATCACATCCTGGGTTGTTCCATCGATAACGACATTGAACGCCATGCTCCCGGCGAGGTTCCGACTCACCATATCGGTAGCTTGGCGAATAGGGTCTGAGGAGCGAAAGAACGACTGAAAATCGGAGTTCACTTCAACTTTGGGAATATAGTACGCCGCAAGGAGAGTGATCAGTGTACAGACAGTGATAATCGTGCGTCGTTGTCGGATGACAGCATTCGTCAGTCCCTGCAACTTCGCACTGAGGCCGGAAGCAGAAGTGTCGAAGTGTCGACTGGGGAGGCGGAGCAAAGCCAGCAGTGCCGGTACTAGGACTAACGAGAAGACGAACGCCAGCGTGATACCGAGCGACGCATAGATACCCATATCGCGAATGCTGACGATCGGATTGAGCGTTTGTGAGAAAAACCCGAGCACGGTGGTGAGTGCGGCCATGAGCGCGGGCGTGTTGATCGTTTGTAATGTCTCCAACACGACATCTTTGGGCGAGCGGTCTGGGCGTGCCAGCTCGTAATACTCAGCGACCACATGGAGCGAGTAGGCGACGCCGATTACCAACACTAAGGGAGGCAGGGCGATACTGCCCAGACTCAGGGCGTCCCCTCGCAGAACCATGATCCCAAGGGTCCAAATGAGGCTCACGATTACCGTCAGAGTCGGGAGCAACACGCCACGCAACGAGCGGAAACAAAAGAAGAGGACGAGAACAATAAACAGCAACATCAGCGGGACAAAGCGTAGCAAGTCACGCTGCATGACCTTTGTGGAATACACCTTAAAGTGCGGCAGGCCGGTGTAGTACCACCGTTCCGAGCGCTGCTCTTGTGTTGCGGTGGCGTTTTCCCGGTCGACAATGTTCTGGATTGCGTCATCAACGCCACGGCGCATGAACTCGTCGCTGGTCATTTCAGCGAAGAAGATATTGATTGCGGCTGCGCGCCCGTCGGGAGCCACGAGATTTTTGAGGTACACCGGACGGTCCGCGAGGGTGGCTTGCAGTGCCGCTGCCGCGGCTGGAGTTGCCGGGACTTGCGGCATGAGCAATGGCGGGTCGGTAACATCGACGACCGGGTCCACTGCGTTGGCGAGACTGAGAGCACTAGCGACGCCATCGACTTTTTCGATTTCTTTAGTGAGGCGCTGGATCTTTTGTAATACCTCTGGGGCATAGATGTTGTCGGCGACAACTGCCATGACACCGACTTCGTCATTGCCGAAGAGTTCTCGGACTTCGGCATAGTACTGATTATCCGGGTCATTCTCAGGCAGCAGCCGTTCGACAGAGCCATCCAGTCGGATATGCTGAGCGTGATAGGCAAAGAAACAAGTCAACACAAAGATAACCGCCAGGACGAGCCAAGATTTGTCTACAACCAGACGGAAGATCCGCTGCATCATGCCTCCCTGCTATTCTGTGAAGTGGAGTCTCTCCAACCTGACTATCTGTTATAGCAAGCTAGACTAAAAGGGAAAATGGCAGAAACAGGAGGCAACCGGTGAAAAAAGGCGTGAATAGGGAACTGTCCACCTGCGAGATTCTTCGGTGTTCCCCTTCTCAGGGCGACAACCCCTTGAAATTCGTATGCTTGTACCGAGACGCTAACCTCCAGCCTCGCAATCCAACCACCCGAGATTGGTACACGTGGGATTGTCACCGGCGAGGCCGTCGCGTGCGCCATGCGCACGGGAATCAAAGCTAGCAAGCGCATCGTGCGCACAGCGCACGCCACCCCAACTGTCCGAATGTTCCGTGACCCGATTGCGCCCCAAAGTCCCCACTGGCTTGACCGCGCGGCATACAGTACGCTAAGCCAGAAATAGAGGTGTTGCGAACGCGTGGCGGACCTTGGTGGACTCAATCAGCTCATTTGGAGTATGGGGCTAAAGTTCCGTGCTGCTTTAGCCAAACAACCTCATTCGACCTCGAACCACCCACTTCATAATCAGGCCGTGACTTTAGCGACGACGCATCTCTTTCTCGCTCTGCCAGATGCCGTCCGTCGTACGCTGAAACGAACTACGCCTGAAGCCATTGCCCAGCGCGGGAAAAGCGTGGGCTCGGCTGTGTCCCCACTGGCAATCTGGCTCTTGGGGTATCACTTTTTGGTTGGTCGGGAGATTCTCATTGACTTTGGTCAAGTGTCAGCCAGTGCACACGCGGACGATATTGCTTTAGTGCTTGATTTCTGGCGTCGGCTAGCATTTGCCCATCGTGGCGACGGTCGCTTGGATAATAGTGATGCCGGTGCGACGAATGATTTCTTACCGCCGACGACCGTCCAGCAATTGTATGAAGTGCTTGTGCCGGTCGACCCTATGATTCGCTCTCGCTTGTCTCAGTTTCTCTCGGCGTTCGATGACTACAGCATTCGCGTGCATGCTGGAGCACGAGTTGGCAGTGCTGATTCAGGTCCCTATCCGTTAAACGTCGAACGAGTCCTGGTGGTGAGGGATTGTTGTGATCTCAAAGGGACGTACTATCCGTGGCGGGATACTGTGAGCGATGTGCCATACCGTACCTGCGCTCTGGCAATGACATTCGATGCTGAAGACTTTCAAACGCTTGAGATCACGGACCGTGGGGAGTTGCAGACTGTCCCGCCAGCGTATCCAGCGTACATACGAGAGGTCGCTTTTCTCGCGGGGAAAGATGGCGCCGGTCAGGTGCTCCCCATTACGGAAATGGAGTGGCTGACGCGCAGTATGAAAAAAGTCCAGCCGAAACTTGAGAACTGGCTCAGTCGCCGCATGCGCCATGAACAAATTGTTGCGTGTGCGTTGCCCTGGGTTGTGGCACCACTTGCGCTGTTGTCAGCAGATGAAGGATATCGTGCTGGGGAGCTGGCGCCGTTAGCACTCCAACTCTTGCCGATGTATGAAGCGGATGTCACGATTGCTGCACGATGGCGAACGCATCGTTGCCTGACGCCTGGGAGTACGAGTGCGTTTGTGCCAGTCATGTAGCGTTGCCGTTCCCTCCCATCCTCCCGGCTGCTAAGCTCGCTACGCATGGCCGAAAAAAAGAGTGTGCTTCCCTCCCGTTTTACTCCCCAGTTTCTTGCTGGCCTTGAGACGCTGCGGATCCGTGCGCGCCGCCAGTACCTTGGCAACCGCCCGGGCAGTCACTTATCGCCGCATCGTGGCGCAGGCCTTGAGTTTGCAGATTACCGTCACTACACACCAGGTGACGATCTCCGCTATATCGATTGGAAACTCTACAGTCGGACTGATCGTGTCTACATAAAGTTGTTTCAGGAAGAAGAAGAACTCTATACGTCGTTGTTCCTCGATCTGAGTGCCTCGATGGCATGCCCTGCCGTGAGTGGCAAGTATGAAGCAGCGCGTGATTTGGCGCTGGCTTTAGCGTACGTTGTCCTTGCCAACGATGATGCAGTGAAACTGCACGTGCTCAGTACTCAGACAGGGGCACAAGCGACGCCGTTCTTTCGCGGACGTCCGCGGATGTTTGATATCGCGGCGTTTCTCCAGGCTCGGAGCCCAGGGGGGAAAGTTGAAGCGCCTGTTGCGCTCGCCCGGCACCTCCAGACTGTGCATCGCCCTGGGAAAGCGATCTGGCTCTCTGATTTTTTGTTCCCTTCGAGCACGTATCAAACTGGGCTCAACCTGTTACGCGCAGCCAATTTTGATATTGCTGTCATCCAGGTCCTCAGTGCAGAAGAAGTTGATCCACCGGTGCAAGCCGGAGGTGTCAACGTGGTAGATAGTGAAAGTGGCGAGTCGGTGTTAGTGCGATTTGACGCGGAAGCGAAGAAGGAATATCTCCGGCGACTCGACGCTCACAATCGCGCTCTCCGTAGCTTTTGTCATCAGACCGGAGTCCATCACGCATTGTTGACGACGGCTCAGGATCTGCAAGCGTTCGTCTTACGCGAGTTGCCCACGTTAGGTTTGTTGGTGTGATTGCCACTGACAACGAACGCAAAGATGCGTGCCACTGCTGGCTTGTCAGACAGTGCACCCCTTCTCAGGTCGAGTGGTCGGAGTCAGGAGGGCAACGCTGTGGCAGGAGGGGGTTCTGTCACGTGTTCTTCACTTGCGGGCAGAACAAATTGTTCGACTAACGTAGCGAGTACCCGTCCAACATTTTGCAAATTTTGCGCAGCGGCTTGCACCTGCCGAATCCCGTCTGCGTTTTGTAAACTCGCATGTTTGATCTCGTGCATGGCGGTCGTGACTTGCGCTAGTCCGATGAGTTGTTGTTGACTGGAAGCGGCAATCTGCGTCATGGCTTGAGCGGACTCAGTCACATTCTGTGCGAGTGCATGAATCGATTCCCCAGCTTGGAGCGACCGCTGTGCACCCAGATCTGCAGAGAGAGAGCCTTGCCGCGTGACTCCGACTGCGAGGGCCGCCGCTCGACGAATGTTGGTTAATATCTGTTGTACCTGTGCCGTCGCGTGTTTGGACCGTTCGGCGAGACCCCGTACCTCTTGAGCGACGACACGGAACCCTTTTCCTGCGTCACCAGCTTTTGCCGCTTCGATAGCGGCATTGATCGCCAAAAGATTCGACTGGTCTGCCAAGATATTGACCGTTGTGATAATGCTATCGATCATCTCTGTTTGTGAACCGAGTTCGGCGACGCCGTTGGCAATCACTTCCATCTGCTCTCGGACGTGATGCATGCCGCTGATCGCTTCACTGACCGAGTCCTGCCCGTCTTGAGAGACTTGTAGCGTGTGTTTGCTGCCTTCTGCAACGGTTTGCGCTTTTTGATTGGAGACGTCTGCGGTTTGCCTTACCTGCTCGATCGTTGTAGCGGTTTGGGCGACCGAAGTTGCGGTCTCGGTAGTAGTAGCCCCTAACTCCTGCATTGATGAAACAATCCTCTCAATGGCAGACGCTAAGACGCGAGTGCTGTGCTGCATCTGGCCACTCATCTCTCGGAGCGTCCCGATCATCCGCACGAAACTATGCGAGAGCACATCATGTTCAGAGTGCGCAGATACGTGGATAGCCAGATTTCCCTTACTGATGGCATCGGCAGCGCTCGCCATGGTCCGGAAATAAAGGATGAGTGCCCGGAATGCCGCGGCCAGATCGCCAATCTCGTCGCGCGACTCGTGTGGGACATGCTGTTCGACGTTGCCATACGCAATATGAGTTGCGACCCTGGTCAGGTCGAGTAACGGCTTTGTCACCGAGCGGGCGAGGAAGAATCCCAGCGCGAAAGTCAGGAGTAGCGAAAAAAAGAAAATGCCTTGCGCTGTCCGTTTTGCAGAAGTGGCAATCAGTTCACTCCGTGCCTTAATCGCCGAGACTTCTACCTCAAGCCTATCATCTAACATCGCTAAACTGGCGCGCAATTGGAGAGACTGTTGTTCAAGTTCCTCCAGTGCGGCCCGTGCTTCTCGTCTTTGGCCATTGACAGCCTGTGCGACGACCTCTTCCGTTTTGGCAACGTATTTCTCCAACGGCGGTTGTACGAGAGTGAGTGTGTGGGTGACCTCAGCAGATAATGGCAGCGTCAGTAGCTCGGTGAGATGAACGGTAACCGAATCTACGGCCCCCCGCAGTTCCGTTTGAAGATGTTGCTTGTTTTCTGCGTCGAGCTGTTCCGCTAAGAGGACGGCGCGGGAAGCGATGGCTCGTAACTCATCGTGAGCCATATCGATCTGCAACATGTCTTGGGCTGCCGTAAAATAGAGTTGATGTTGCGCACTGTTATTGTTGACACGTTCAATCCCCTGGTGGCCGACGAGTCCAACTGCTCCGAGCGCAAAGAGGAGCACGATAGCGAAGAGCTGGAGTTTTTCCCGGATCGGAATGTTTTTCAGTCTTGGCATGCGTGTTTTCACCTGAGGGAGAGATGGTGCTCCGTCATCCTCTGTACGCCGCTGCAATTGTTTGTCAGACCGATTCGACCTTCCAGTGTTTCGATACCTCGGAAGAACTGCGTAATGAGCAGTGATAATGGAAACGCTTCATTCATATGGCCCACCCCTGGCGAGATCGAGGGAACAGATTCACACCTGGTGCGATGGCTTTAATGTCACGTTCGTGCCCCAGTCTCTTGTCCTTTGTGTCATCGACGTATAGGAGCGAACCTTTACCTCTACTGGAGAAACTCCGAATGGGTCTGCCATGGGGAAAGCGCTAAACACGGGAAAATTGGAGACGCTGCTGATGAGGCCATTGCTCGATGCCGTGTTCGGCTCTATCAAGACAAGGAGAGCGAACGTATGGATTTCTCCTTTCTTTCCCCGTCGGCATGGCAATGGCTGTATGCTCTTCCCTTGCTGTTCATACCGTATCTCTTTCGGGAACGTGCACAGCGGTTAGTGGTACCTGCAGTGTTCCTCTATCAAGGTCTTCCGCCAGCGGCACAACGCCGATTGTGGGGAAGGCTGCGACTTTCACCGCTCTTTTTCTTCCAACTGTTATTGTTGTTGCTGTTGATTGCTGCTGCAGCGCAGCCATTTCTGCATCAGCGAGGTGAGAAAGTCGCAATTGTGCTTGATACCTCAGCGAGCATGCAAGCTCATTCTTCGGCGACGAGCAGTAGCGTGTTTGCAGTGGCGCAACAACAGGCGCTCGATACCATTGCTTCTCTCTCGAGCGAAGATACCGTCAGCTTTTTTGTGACTACGCCTTTTCCAACCTTGATTGCGACGTCAAGTGAGACAACTTCCCGAGTCCACGAACAAGCGGCAGCGGTAACGGTGACAGACATGCCAGATGTGAGCGATGAGGTCCTCTCGGCATTCTTCTCTCAACTCTTGAAAGAGCAACATTTTCAGCGCGTTGTCTTCTTTACTGACCGCCCGCTAGCGATAGCGCGAGAGATCGATGCCCTTACTGTACACACTATTGGTTCGGTGCAGGCCAATGTCTCCGTCGCAGCGTTTCACGTCGATCGCAGCCCCTTTGCTCCCGATGATGTCTCAGCAACGATAACGATTGCTGGACTTGAACGGGGGATGAGCGGAAGTGTCAATCTTGAAGATGCAGAGTCCGGGAAAGTCTTGCTCTCTCAACCCCTGATGAAACACGAACGATCGGAGATTTCCTTTGCACGCGTGCCGCTAGCGACGACGTACCGTGCACGGTTGTTGGTGGACGATGGATTGGCGGTCGACAACGAAGCCTATGTGGTCCTCCCGTCGTTGCGGACCATTCCTCTCTTGTTAGTTTCTCCCGCTGCTCATGTCGTGAACAGCCTCAATCAAATTCCCAATCTACGCGTTGAACGTGTTCCACCGGCAGAATACACGCCTGAGCGTGCTGCTGGGTTCCCGCTGATTCTGTTCCATTTGGTGATTCCGGAAACACTGCCAGCAACGAATGCCGCATTTGTCTTTCCACCAGAAGGGAATGCCTTGTTCCCTCTGGGAAAAGCTGCTCGGCGACCACAGGTGACCCAGTGGGCCTCAGCTCATCCTTTGACCAGTTATGTGACGTTCTCATTGTTAACGCCATCATATGGGCAGGCGTTGCTCCCTGTTGGGTGGTGTACGCCGATTGTGAGCGGTACAGTGGGAACGCTTGTGCTTGCGGGTGAACGAGATGGATATCGCTATGCAGCGGTGGGGTTTGACTTGCTGCCATACCTGGGGAAGCAAAATCTTCCGACCTCGATTTTTACCCTTAATCTCTTGGGCTGGTTGGCTGCGCGTGCTGGACTGCCGCTGGATTTGCATACAGGATCATCGCTGCAGGTCAGTAATGCCGAAACGCAGATTCGCATGGCGGACGGAGAACGCGTGCTGCCAGTCGGGAATGCCGCGCTTTTCGCAAAACAAGGTGTGTACACGATTGTCGAGAATGGGCGCGAGCGGCAGATTGCGGTGAACCTGAGCAGTGCTGAGGAGTCGCGACTCGGGCGTCCGCTCCAGGTCGCTTCCTTGGCTGCACCCACTCCGCTCTCCCTGGAAAAAACCGGCAAACCTTTGTGGCCGTGGCTCCTGCTCGGCGTGGTGTGCTTGCTGATGATCGAGTGGTGGTGGGCAATGCGACAGCCGACGAGAATGTCTGCGAACCCATGAAGTAAGGGTATCGTTGCCGATGTTCTGTCTCCGCCTGATCTCACTTCTCCAAGTGTCTTTCTTCAGGTGATTTCCGAAAAAGAGGCTCCCTGAGATGTCGATGTTCTGCTGATAGGGGCAGGCACAGCCTGCCCTACCCAGAGCCAGCAAAGACACGGAGGGCGGGCTGTGCCCGCCACCAGAGACTGCGGGATATTTTTTCCAAGAAATCGCCTTAGTTCTTTGCTGCATCCCAGCGCAGTTCGATAGAAAGGAACCACGGTGTGGCAGCGGAGTCTGGGTTTTCAATCTGCCGGAGCGAGAGCTGAAGTTGTGGCGCACGCTGGTCGGCGACGAGAGAGTCTTGCGAGATGAAATATCGTAGCTCCTCATTCTGATCCTTTGTGTACCACTCACTCAGAGTGCTTTGTGAAAGATGCCAACTTTGCAATAAGGCTGTGGCCTTCGCAAACGCGTCGGCTTTGGTGTACGCCTGAGAAATAATCAACAGACGCTGGACCGTCTGGTCCTTTCCCGTAGTCCACACGGTACGAACGGTATCCGAGATAACGCGGTCATGTGGCAACAATAGCTGTAGCTCGATGTTTCCTTCGAAAGAACATGTGTCAAAATACTTTGTTGTGCCACACGCATTCTCCTTGATGCGCGTGAAGGCGTCAAAACGAGCCCCATCGCGAAAATCAAGAGTGAGGGCAATCGGGGTGTGGGCCTGATAGTACGCAGACGCGAAGCCGTATGCGACGACTCCTAGCAGCAGTATCCCGAGGATACCCACGAGCCCAGACACCCCGAGGGCAATACGCCGCAGCCAGTTCGCACGTATTTGTCGTCTACTAAGAAAGAGCCCAAGCCCACCGATGACGATGAGTGCCAGTGCGAAAGCAAAGATCCGCAACGCAACGGTAAGGGCATTCAGAACGGCTTGACCTTGCAGCACGGCGTCGAGCATGCAGATAGCTCCTCATTGACTATTCTCTCGCGGAATCCACCATGACGTGTATTTTCCACCACTGATGGACTCGACAATCGCCTCCATCGGATCAGTCCGATCACGGAGTTGTCGACCCGGCAGTTCGATACGTCCGTTACGAACCGTGAAACGATAGATACCGTACGATTGTCCTGCCAGGTCACCCACACTTCATAGCGATAGTAGCCGTCTCCTGTCGCCGCATGCGGCAACCACTGTACGGGCTCGCCCTGGGTCTGCATATCCACCACAAAATGATCTGCCGGGTCGACAATCTTCACGGTCATACTCATGACTTGGGGTACCTTCCCAGGTTCAATGTGGACCAGGTTCGGGGTAATCCGTACGACTGCGGGTGGACCCTCGGCTTGGCTCGGGGAAACGATGCCGAGCAAACTCAGGAGCACATTTGTTATGAGTAACACACTGCGATGTACGTACCAGTGAGACCGCATCAAGGTTCCTCCTTTTTGGCTTGTCTAGTCACGCAAGACAGGCAGCCTGTACTCTATAGGCGTAAGAAAGAGTGGAGCAGTTGTTCCTCAGGAGCAAAAAAAGGGGGGAAGAAAAAAAATTCTACGGAATCCATGACGCTGTTAAAACGTAGCGTGGTCAATCTCAGGTGCCTCACAGAGATGAGGAAAGTCCTCGTAACCTCTCGAAAGAGAGGAGCGCTTGCGTGCCTCCCCTGAGCAGTACAAAAGACCGGCAAACCGCTGTGGCCGTGGCTGCCCTTTGTGACGCTCGGCTTGCTATTGATCGACTGGTGGCGAACAATGCGACCGTCGGCCAGAGTCACGGCAAGAATATGAAGGCGTAACGCTACCTGTTCGGGAGGAGCCCCAATTCCTTCGAGTCTTCTGAGGTGCCACCGGTATACTCATCGGGTTCTTCTGGGTGTCCGTGTTCGTCCCAATTTTTCCAGATGCCGACCTCTTTACCATTCTCGAAATGGCCTTGTGTAGAGAGTTGACCATTCTCGTGAAAGTCTTGCCAGAGACCGTGTTGCTTGCCGTACCGGTACTCTCCACGTGAAAATAGCCACCCTTCATTCGCGAAAAACTCCTCTGTTGGACCGTGCTTGACCCACGTCGTGCCGTCGGCAGCGAGCACTCGTTGATAACGACTGGTGACAACGCCTTTTCGCGTACGCTCCTCGACTCGTTGCATTCGGTGAGACTGATTGTCGTCAAGAACCACGGCTGACTCGCTTAAGACAATCGGCTCGGGATCCCGTGCGCTGCCTCGGATACGCCGCACCATCTGCCAGAGCACGGCGAATAAAGCACCACCGATGCAGACGATCGCGATATCTGTCGCACCGTCAATGGCTTCTTTTCCGAAGAGGAGTGGAACGAGTGTGAACGACAAGATTCCGACAACGAATAGGCTGAGAACGAACCTCTGCCAGAAAATGATGAACTCCACAGGGACCTCCTTACCTTTCCGCGAATAGGGAGTTATTGAGAACACCGATGACTGTCGTAAGGGCAGATCGGCACAACAGCTTCTAAGTATGCTTAGAGAAGGCCGCGATCCACGTCCGTACCTCCGGTAGTCCAAATTGCATGGCGTGCAGAAATTCTGCCCACGCGCCGTCGATGTCTCCTGACCGATATCGGAAGCTGCCGCGGGAAACATAGAGCCAAACCTCTCACGGAACCCATCTATTATATATAGGAAGAGGCGGTCATTGGTTTCAGCCTACTTTTCTGACAACCTTTACGGAGTTTAGATTTTCACCATGACACGAACATCCCTCTTCGTCCGATTCGTCTTGCTGTTCCTGGCTATTTTGCCTTCGTCGCCTGCCGATGCCGTAACCAGGGACGAAGCCCTTCTCGGCAAGGCGATCACTACGCCAAAGCTCGATACGCCATTCTTTCATACGACGGAGACCTCGTATCACTGGTGGATCGTAGAAGACGACAACGGGCATGTGGAGGACACGACAGACGGCGTGATTGACGCCAACGATCTGCTACGGGTCGAGCACACCGCGAGTTGTGTCTCCAGCCATCAGGGTAAACATCAGATGAACTTTTGTGACGCCATGACAACCCCTAACGGCGTCACACTCGTATTCACGGGTGGACTCCCAGCCTATGCGAGTTCCCTCACGGTTATGATCGACCGGACGCTCCACTACCGCTGTTTATTCTCAGCAACATACCCTGCGCTAACAAACCCGTTGCAGTGGAAGATCCTCAAACAGGAACTTCGCCTCAAATCTCCTGACCTGCGGAGGGGCGCTCGCATCTATGGCTGGTTGTCCGTGACGTTTGCGGAAATCGATACGATCACTCACGAAACCAGGACGTACAAGATCGAGGGATACTTTAAACCTGTCCTTCAACACTAGTACCGTGTCTCATAACTTCGTGAGCAGTTGTAGGGCGTGCGAAGCGCGCCAACTGACTGGCGCGTGGTACGCGCCCTACGATTTCACCGCGAATGAACTTGCGAAACACGGTACTAGGCACCATGAGTAGCCTTCGCCAAGCATGGAAAGGCGCAGGCTTGGTACCAGCGCTAAAACGCTTCTTGTGTCGAAAATAGCAGATGGCAGGATGTTCCTCTCAGACGTTGCTCATTTTTACGTGTCGCGTTTCGAACTGTTCCTGAGAGATGGCTTTTTCGTAAAAGAAGTAGCGCTAGGCATCTGTTGCTAACCACGTGTGAGTAATGATGGTAAAAGTTTTTGGATCACTACTGTGCAGCGGTTTGGCCAGGCCCAGTACGATATGGAGCGCGATGTAGCCGCCAGCACTGAGCAAGAAGGCGCTGATCAGGAAGAAGGCAAAGACTTTAAGCGAACGAAACATAGGGAAACGGCCTGGCGCGCAGGAAGTCTTCGTTTGAAAAACTCACCGTGAGGCCCTTACTCACGAAATGTGAATGCCAGTGTGAGATTTCGCCCCTAACCCCTTGACGCGCCAAACCTGTCTCTCTGAGAATGTCGGTGTTACGACCTTCCACCCACGTGCGTTCCCTGGCTCGCAAACGCATCCTTGCCATGCGCATAGGCAAAAATGTTTTGCCCCGCGTTGCGGTTCACCAACTCACGTCCCCACATGGGATGGAACATGCTACGCACTTCATGCTCAATCGTGCACAGTACGCGCCCTGAATCTGGATCGATAACATCGCGGAAACGATACTGATGATTATCACTTTCTTCGCAGACGAGCCCACGTTCTTTCAAGAAGGAATGTGGACCGGAGAAGTTGGCAATGTACACGGCAATGTGATGGCCATCATAGGCAGGGATCGGCGCGGTGGTCTCACGAAACATCAGTTTTTGTGAACGGCCAACTTGCACACAGGCCACTGCGCCCTGTTTGCCCGGCGTCCAGGTGGTTGGTGCTTGCATGATTTCCTTGTAGAACTGGGCGACACCTAACGCGGAGTTGGGTTCGACCATAAACTCAAGATAGGGAATTCCTAATGTCATATCACCAAATTGCGGACCAGGAGCGTGGACACGAAACTTATTACCCCACGGGCAGGTGATAGCAATGTGACCATTCTCTTCTGCGCAGCAGAACGAGGTGCCGGTAAGCTTGGTCTGTGCGCGTTCCAAGCGACGTTTGAGTCCATCGAGGTCGGGAACGACGAGGCCGATGAGGCCGCGCAGCACTTGTGGTTGCCGAGTAGGAAGATGAAATTGCTGCTCACCGATATTCACCCACATATTCTCTGTCCCCACCATCATGTAGGGGTCGCGGGTGAGCCCGAGGGTTTGAATATAAAATTGTAATGCAATGTTTTGATCTGGAACGGTAACGTTGACGTGCTCCATTGCTAAGATGTTGCCAACATCTTGTGTCGTACGATCATAATTTTTTTCGGCCATGTGTTTTTCCTCCTTTACGGGATGGGCCAAGCTTAGTCCGATTGCGTATGGTTTTGCAAGGTTAGCGTATGGAGTTTTTGTTACCCAGGTATTGCTGTCGTTCTGGCGTATACCTCCATCATGAAGTACAGTCACAAGCTCTGGACAACTGGATACCGATCGGCATTTGGATCAACACTATTGCGTTAATTGCTGCGAGTGTTGCAACGGTCATTTCCTTACGAAGGATTGCTGAAGTCTTGAACCGTGTTGAGGAAACAGCCGCACGTGGAGAGCGAATGACGGCGGAGGTCCTTACGCGGTTAACCAGCTCAACTGCGCAATAGGAAATTGCTACCCGATCCGACGGAAGTGTCGTGTCTCGATCTTGGGAGAGTCGAGTGGCGAACACGCGACGAGCGTCTGATCTGCCATCCCGACAAACAAGCCGTGACCAACAATACCCGGAATCGCATTGAGTTGCTGATTCAGTCGCGCAGCATCGGTAATCGCGTCAAACTTGACATCGAGAATCGGGTGCCCAAGGTCGGACATCACCGGCCCGAGCTTGCCGTTGCTTGAGCGAATTTTCGCTTGCCCACCGAACTCTCGCACTTTTTGCATCACAAACGCGAGAGCTGGAGTAATCACTTCTACTGGGACCGCCGTGCGTGCGCCGAGTACTGAAACCGGCTTACTCTCGTCAGCGACGACAACAAATTGTTTTGCCATAGCGGCAACGAGTTTTTCCATGATGTGGGCGCCGCCACCACCTTTCACCAGGTTTCCTGCAGGATCGATTTCATCGGCCCCATCGACCGTAATATCCACACGTTCCACACCCATAGGGTCGAGGAGCGGTATCCCTGCTTCCTTGGCGAGGAAATGCGATTGAAATGAGGTCGGAACGCCAACGACTTGCAGTCGGCCTGAGCGGACTCTCACTCCCAGTTCTTGAATGAAGTACACAAGCGTCGAGCCCGACCCAAGGCCAACCACTGCGTTATTTGTCACAAGTTCGAGTGCCGCCAAGGCGGCGGCTTTTTTCAGTGCATCTACATCACTCATGTTTTAGCCCCCCATGACCGACATTGTAGCAATGTTTCTGAGCCTCGGCAGAAACACAAGGGCTGGTAGGGGAGCCGGGAGAAGGGCCCTATATCTAGCGTGGGTAGACTAAGTGGTGTAAACAAGGATTCATCGCTTACAGGTCTCGTGTAGACCGTGTGCACGTCTTGTGGTGGAGGGACGATAACGTGATGCGCATTTCTCTAGACCCGTGGGGTGGAGACTATGGTAGCCAGATGACGGCTCCTGGTGAAGTGGACAGCGAGGTGACGACAGCACAAGTGATTGGTAGGCAAGAGGAGGAGGGACCATGGAAACCGCGAACTCCTAACCCGTCGGCTTTGCCTGAAGTGACGACGATCATTGATGGCGTCATGCGGGTTGATGCGCCTGCCGTGGTGAGTGATGAGGATCGGCGTTACCTGGCGATTTTCGGTTCCTATGCGTCTGGTGCGGTGCAAGTGAATCATCGCGTTGCGATTGTTGAGGAGAGCATTAACCGCCTTTTTGTTGTTGGTGGTGGTTATTCTGGAGCTGATGTCCATGTCCAAGCTGGCAATGGGACCAAAACGCCGCTTGTCTACCGTAATATTAGCTCGCCTGAATCAACGCCTGATGATTTGCGGCGAGCTCTGATGACCGAAATGCGGCAAACCGAGATCGACATTGCCCGCAAATTGTCGGGACCAGAACATTTAGTGCTTGCTGATGGTAATCTTACGTTTCTTGCGGATAGCTCATCGATTGTCGGAGTGATTAAAACGATCCAACGGCTCTACCTCACTGGTAAAGATGCGGTGATTCTTGAAAAGCTCAAACCTGGTGACCGCACTCCCCTCTTCCGTTTCTCTGGCAGTAGTAAGAATCGCAGCTTTGAGGTGTATACCTGTTACTTACGCTTGGCTGAACCACGACCGATTGAGCATCACTATGCCGGGCTGGTGCGGCTAGAAGTAAAGGTGGGACTTGGCGTGCAAAACGCAGTGGAGCTGCTCGATCAAGCGGCGGTGAAAGTTGTGGCGCTGGCTTCTCGCGCTCCGAAAGATCCGCGTGCACCGCAGAATTTGATTCCAGTTGGCGGGCTCGAACGACAGTTGCGTCACAAGTTGGGTGACCCACAATTAGTGCGTCGTGGTATCGAACGCGAGTTGCTCGACCGACGCAATAGGGAGGCATAATGGGCAGAGTGATCGGCACGCAGGACGCTACACCACTCGAATTCTGGGTGTGGTTGGATGAGACCGAACCGGTGCAGCAGGACGAGATGATCGTGGTCGAGACCGATACGCCGGTTGGGCCGATCAAGTTGTTCGGTATGGTCGACATTATCCGTGCGCGCCATCAAGGGTCAACGTTTGATTCTGATGTCGTCGAAGCCGAACGCGGACTACCGGTTGAACTCTCGATTGCTGCGCATGTGCGAGTGACACGCATTGACCCTGAATATTACTATCCGCCTCGCCCGGGTGATCAGGTCCGTGTTGTCAGTGGCGAGGAATATGCCAAAGCGCTGTTCATGGACAAGATGGAGCGTAAGTTCCCACTTGGGCTAGCGCTCTCACGAAAAGAAGTGGTGTACGGCAATCTCGACTTTCTCAATGGCCGCAAAGGCGCGCATATCAATATCAGCGGTGTCTCTGGTATTGCCACCAAGACGACCTACACGACCTTTCTTCTGCACAGTTTGTTAAATTGTGGCGCATTGAGCGATCCGGCCAATACCCATGCGATTATCTTCAATGTGAAGGGCGAAGACCTGCTGTTCCTCGATAAGAAGAACAACCAGTTAAGTCCTGGTGATATCGCCGAATACGAAATGATGGAACTGCCGGCTGAGGCGTTTGATTCGGTGCAGTTCTATGTCCCGCCCGTGGACAATGGCAATGGCCCGATTCAGCCGCGCGTTGGAGCGCGTAAAGCCGATGAAGTGACGCCATATTTCTGGACCGTACGCAGTTTCTGCCGCGATCATTTGCTACGCTACTTGTTTACCGATGCGAGCGAAGATTCTTCGCTACTCTCGACCTTAGTGTATCAAGTAGAGCGTCGTTTAAGTGAGGCAGCGGAAGAAGCGGAGAAAACCGATCCGAACGGTGCAAGCGTCTTTCTGCAACTTAGGAAAAGGAAGAGTGGAAAAGGGGAAGAGGACGGCGAGGAAAGTGCAGTTGAACCACCACAAGAGATTCGTGACTTCCGTTCGTTAATTGGTGCCATTGAAGCAATTGCGTCCTCAACGAACCAAGCCTCCGGTACCATTGGCGCCTTTATGCGGCGCCTCTATGGCACTGAAGAGAAAATGTCGTCGATCATTCGTGATCCGAGTGATGCTGATCCCCAGCGGCACATGATCAACTGGCGTGCGAAGCAGGTGACAGTGGTCAGTCTCACCGGACTCTACGAAGTTGGTAAAGGCTTTGTGGTGGGATCAGTTCTGCAACAGATTCAAGAAGAGAAAGAGGCCACAGGTTCGGCTGAGCCACTGTGCTTCATTGTTGTTGATGAATTGAACCGTTACGCCCCGCGTGATGGCTGGTCACCGATTCGTGAGCGCTTGCTGGAAATCGCCGAACGTGGACGTTCCAGCGGCACGATTTTGATTGGCGCGCAGCAAACTGCGTCAGAAGTTGAACGTCGGATTGTTGCTAACCCAGCATTTCGTATCGTTGGTCGACTAGACGCAGCAGAGGCGGAACGCGCGGAATACGGCTTCCTGCCGCCAACACTGCGGCAGAGAGCGAAGATTCTCACTTCGGGCCGCATGATTGTGTCACAGCCTGATATTCCGACGCCGGTGCCGGTCTGTTTTCCAATGCCAGCTTGGGCGACGCGAGCGGAAGAAGTCGAGATGCCACCACCGAATTTGAAGTTGGCTAAAGTGAGAAGGAGTTCATGAACATCGCTCGGTCTGATTGTTCTTTTGCTGTAGAGTTCTTCTTGAGTCCCCCTCACCCTAGCCCTCTCCCCCGAGGGGAGAGGGGACTTTATTGCCAAGGTGTGGATGTATGAAATTCCTTCACACCTCCGACTGGCATGTTGGCCGCACGATTCGCAACCGCTCGCGCATTGACGAACATCAGGCCGTTTTTGCTGAGATTGTCGACATTGCCAAACGCGAGCAGGTTGATGCGGTGCTCATTACTGGCGATGTCTTTCACGAACGTCGCCCACCGCTTGAAGCCGAAGAATTAGTAGCGCAGACCCTTGCTGATTTTGCTCGGGCGCAAATTCCGTCAGTAATGATCCCTGGTAATCATGACGACCCGTATCGCTTACGGACGCTCAAGCCATTGGGTGATCTCGTGCAAGTCCATGTCGTGGCTGACTTTGGCGAAGATCTTTCTTCACTCATTGTGCCGATCCCGTCGCGGGAGGGAAAAGAAAAAGCCTTAGTGGGCTGTCTACCGTATTTGTCGCCGCATGCAGTCTTAACTGCAGCCGAAGGTGCCGGCGCGTCAGAAGATGTCCGCCTTGCGACGTATCAGAGCAAAGTACAGGACTACTTTCGGGCACTCGAAGAAGCAATGAAGCGACAGGATCGGAACGCTGTGACAGTGATGCTTGCGCACGCTCATCTCTCTGAATGTGAGTTCGGTGGCGGTGAATGGCGATCAAGTGTCTATCCGATCAGCTCGACGTTTCTGCCTGCCCATGTGCAATATGTCGCGCTCGGGCACATGCATAAACCGCAGGTGATTCCCGGCGCGAAATCGCAAGCGCGTTATGCAGGCTCAATTTTGCAAATGGATTTCGGCGAACGTGATGACAAAAAGAGCGTGTGTCTCATCGAAGCTCATCCCAATAAGCCAGCGATGGTTACGCCCATCGAATTAAGCGCCGGGAAGTGGCTCTTACGCCGCACAGGGAGTGCTGAGGAGATCCTTTCCCAAGCAAGTGAGTTTACTGATGCATGGGTAGAGGTTGTCTTGCAAGCTGATAAACGTGCCTTCGAGCTAGCCGAGCAGGTGCGGACCTTACCTGGTGTGATCGCCATGCGCTTTGAGGAAGTTGAAACCCAGAATCGGGGAATCGGGGAATCGGCGAATCGGAGCAATGGGGATCGTCCTGCACGTGAGTTATTCACCGACTATTACCGCACCAAACGCAAGAATGATCCTGACCCTCAGTTGCTAGCATTGTTTGATCGATTGTATCAGGAAGCAAGCACGGCAAAGGATGAGACATAAAAAAGGGGTTGGGGGTTAGGGGTTGGGGACTGGTCCCTTCCCCACAAGCCCCTAGTCTCTAGCCCCAAGTCTCAATTCTCCAAATCCCGACCCCTAATCCCCAACCCCCAAGTTATGCGACCACAAAAACTCACACTCAAAAACTTTATGCCCTTTCGTGCTGCCAGTGGTGAAGCGCACGAAGTCGATTTTTCTAACCTTGACCTTTTTGCCATTACTGGTCCGATGGCGAGCGGGAAGTCGTCATTGATAGATGCGATTGTCTGGTGTCTCTACGGACGCACAGCCCGCTATGGCGCGGATTCCAAAGGGGTCGTTTCCGCTGGTGAAACGCTCTGTGAGGTGTCATTTGATTTTACTGTCGGCGATCGCTGGTTTCGAGCTGTGCGTCGTACTGGAAAAACTACAGAGTCTGGGTTGAGCGAACGCGAAGGCGAAGAATGGATTCAAGATGCCTCAGGCTCTGAACGCCTTACGGGCCGTATTGAGGAGCTGTTAGGGCTCGACTTCGATGGCTTTACCAAGACGGTGATTCTGCCGCAGGGGCGCTATGCGGAGTTTCTCAGCAGCAAACCAAGTGATCGCCGTGAATTACTAGCGAGCATTCTTGAACTCGGTGTGTATGCTCGTGTGTCCGAACGCGCACGTGAGGTTGCAGGGCAAGCCAAAGCTCGGGCAGATGCCCTACGTGAAACCCTCTCGCAGTATGCAGGTGTGAGCCAAGAACGAGTTGAACAACACCGCCAAGAACTTGCGACACTTGAGCAGCAACTGACTGAAACGACCAGTCGGGAAGCGGTTTTTCAAACATTGATGCAACGCGTTGATACTCTGATGACACTTGTTCGTCGTCAGACGGAGTTGCACGCCGAAGCGCAAACACGAACGAATGAGAAGGAGCGAGCAACGCAAACTCTTGTAGCGGAGGAGACAGAACTTCAGTCGCTCGCTCAGAGACTCGCGCAAATCGCTACAGACCGCGATGCGCTTGGGTATGACGCTACTCGCCATGACGTGCTTCGACGCGCAGTCGGACATTTGCGAGAGTACCATACGGCACAACTCGAAACTGAGCGTAAACAACAAGAGTTGTCGCTCCTCCAGCGAGATATTGAGGCGCTTGTTCAGCGGCTTGCAACTCAAGCACAAGAAGTGGCCGCCAGAGAACAAGAGCGACTTGCCCATGCTGCTACGCTACAAGCTGAGATTGCCCAGAGCGGTGATATTGCGGCTCTGACCGAAAAGTTGTCCCAGGCGAAGCGATGGAAAGAGTTGCACCACGAGCAGCAACGATTGCAGGAACAAGAGAAAAAGCAGAATGAAAAATTGCTGCAAGTTCAGCAGGCACTCGCAACTCATCGTCAACAAGAAGAAACAAAAGACCAGGAACTTCGGACCTTGCAGCAGCAACGCGAGCGCTTGCGAGAAGAAGAACAAGAAAAGGCACGTTTAGAAGACGAAGCGAACGTACTGGGAAAAGCGTTACAAGAAGCGGTCCGCGAAGAGAAACGACTTGTGAAGGAATGTGAGGACGCGCGTGCTGCAGCAGTAGTCACAGAGCAAGAACTGCAGCAGCAGCACAGTGCCCTTGCACAAGCGGAACAGCGAGAAAAAAACGCAGTGCGTGACTTGGAGGAAACCCGCCGCCGCTATGAAGTCGAGCATTTGCGCGCCTCGTTGCATGTTGGTGAGGCGTGCCCGGTGTGTGAAGTCACAGTTCAACGAGTACCGGAAATATCCGAGTTAGCAATGGGTGATCTCGGGACCCTACAACGCTCAGTGGAGACCACCAAGGCTGCAGCACAGAGCGTACGTCAAGCACTGCAAAAATCTCACGCGACTGTCGCAGCCGCAGTCACCAAGACAGAGTCGATTGAACGAGAGCTTGCTATACGTGTACAGAAGCGCCAGGAAACGCAGGAAGGGTTTGTGAGTCGTTTCCCAGGATTTGCATCCCTAGCGACTGCGCTCGCTAGCGTACAGCAACAACGGCAAACTCTTGTCGCCGCAGTCAAAGAGGCCGAAGGAAAGGCGCAAACTGCGGAGAAAGAGAAACTAGCGCTGACCCGGCAACGAGAACAGGGACAGAAGGAAGAAGCGGCTCTGCAGGAGGCTCTACGTAGTCTGACAGTTCAGCTGGAGACGAACAACGCTCAGATTGCCGAATTGGCTCAGACCCTCGCTGCATTCCTAAAGACTGGCGATGATCCAGAGTCCACATTAACTGCGCGGCGGCAACGGCTTGTTCAGATCGAACAACAAGTGGAAACGACAGAGCAACAACAACGTGCACTTGAATCGGCTCTGGCGGCAGAACAGACCAAGAAAGTCCAGCAAGAAGGAACTGCGGGTATTCTGGTCTCTCAAAGAGACGCCGCTACACAGCATGCTCTTCGTGAAGCGCATGCCGTGCGCGACAATCTCAACCTTGCTGCCGACGCAATTTTACCCGAACTTACTACGCTTGAGAGCGAGCTGGTGACACTAACCGAGAAACAGCAACGGCATGCGGCTTTCTTGCAGCAAGAGAAAACACTACAAGATGAACAAGGAAAACAGGACCGATCCGTGGCGGGCCTCCGAGCGGATTTGCACGCCCGTGAGCGAGCGGTAGCAGAAACGCAACAGGGTGTGACGAAATGTGAGCAAGAACTAAGTCGGTCGCGCCAAGACCTACGGAAAGAAGTAGCAAAAGCCGGGCTGTCCGATATTGGTGAAGATGGGCAAGGGTTGAAAGAACAGTTCGCGAGTATTCATGCGCAGGAGATTTCCATTCGTGAGCGTCGCAGTCGGCTGGAAGCTGAAGTTGCAGAACTCGAACGGCGATGTGCGGAAAAGGGCCAAGAGGAAGAAAAACTGCGCGCCGCCGACACCGAAGGACGGTTAGCGACTGATCTACACAAGTTGTTGGGATCCGAGTTCACCGATTTTCTCTCGCAGGAAGCCGTGGAAGCGCTGATGCGCGATGCGACATTGCATTTGCAGCGCCTCACACACGGTCGCTATTCCTTCGATATTGCCTATAAACGCCGAGCGATTGAACTGCTCATTGTTGATCATGAAGACAACAAACGCGAGCGACCGACCCACTCACTGTCAGGAGGTGAAACGTTCCTCGCCTCATTAGCCATTGCCCTTGCTCTCTCGCAAGGCTTCCGTGAACTTGCCACAGGCAAAGCCGCTCGTACCTCGACCGAATGTCTCATTCTCGATGAAGGTTTCGGTACGTTAGACCGTGAAGGCGTACAGCTTGTGACCGAAACGCTACAAGAGTTGCGTGGCGAGGAAGGGCGCATGGTTGGGATCATTACCCACGTCGAAGAAGTCGCTGCCGCTATGCCGATGCGTATCGAAGTGAAGAAGGGAAGTCGCAGTAGCGTGATTAATGTGACAGGGTAACCCTTGCGTGCCGTTAGTCTTTCCAGATCTCGAAATTGTCCAAGCGCTGACTGGACAATGAGAGCTGGGCGAGTTGCTGTAGACAAGTAGGGTTAAGGGAAACGGAGAGGATGTCATGAAGAAGCGGCAAGGCTCTTCCTCGCGTAAGGTTACCTCAACTTCGCTTGCCGTCTCATTTGCTGAAGTTGTTGATCTTATCCAGCAGGCCCGCCAACGTGCCTTTCGTGCCGTCAATACTGAGTTGATTGATTTGTACTGGCAGGTAGGCGAGTACATTAGCCAGCGAATTGATGTTGATGGATGGGGAAAATCCACCATTTCATCTCTTGCTGCCTACATACGGTCAGCTCATCTTAACTTGCGTGGGTTTTCCCCTCAAAACCTTTGGCGGATGCGCCAATTTTATGAGACCTATCGCGACGAGCCAAAACTCTCGCCACTGGTGAGAGAATTACCGTGGACGCACAATTTGCTTATTCTGAGTCGTGCCAAACGCCCCGAGGAGCGTGAGTTTTACCTTCACTTAACTCAGCGTGAACGATGGGGAAAACGTGAACTCGAGCGTCAGCTCCAGAGCGCTTTGTTCGAGCGCACTATTCTAAACCCGCCAAAAGCTGCGGCTGCACTACGAAACTCTCATCCGGAAGCAGTGGATGTCTTTAAAGATGCCTACGTTGTTGAGTTTCTCCAGTTGCCTCAAGATCACTCCGAGGCCGATCTGCACCGCAGCCTCATAGCTAAATTGAAGGATTTCCTCATCGAACTAGGCCGGGATTTCTGCTTTGTTGGTTCCGAATATCCCGTCCAAGTCGGCGGACGAGATTTTTCTCTGGACCTTCTCTTCTTCCATCGAGGTTTGAACAGCCTGGTAGCTATTGAATTAAAAGTGAATCGGTTTGAACCTGAGCATCTTGGCAAGTTAGAGTTCTACCTTGAAGCCTTGGATCGCGATGTGCGCAAACCTCACGAGCGCCCGTCTATTGGGGTGCTCCTGTGCGCCACCAAGGACAACGAGGTTGTCGAATACGCTCTCAGTCGCTCTCTATCGCCTACACTCATTGCCGAGTATCAAACTCAACTGCCTGACAAAAAGCTGCTCCAGAGCAAACTTCATGAGTTCTATCAACTTGCCCAGTCGCCTGAAGAGCCCCCAGCGAAACAGCGTTCACAAAGAAGCGGGACATCTCCTCGTAAAAAGGGAAGGAAGAGAGATAAGTCATGACCACCAACAATCGCATTGATGTCTATCTGATCTGTAACGCCAGATTTCACGACACCAATTTCGCTCGCTTAGAGTTACTGAAGCTCTTGGCTGAGCACGAAGATGTGATGGTGAGAGTTGGGGAGGATTATCGCGACCTCGACGCTATCAACCAATCTCAGCTCTTAGTGACATACACATGTAATGTCGCTCCGGCACCCGAGCAACAGGAAGGGCTGAAGCAGTTTCTGACCAACGGCAAGCGTTGGTTTGCGCTACACGCTACCAATGCCTTAGTCGAGTTTGTCGGTCCAGAACGGAAAGTTGGCGATATTACCATCCCTGGTGCCGCCGATACGCCGGACAGAGCTCCGAAGTTCATGGAGTTGCTTGGCAGTCGTTTCATTGCCCATCCGCCACAACAAAACTTTCATGTGACGGTGTCAGACCCGATGCATCCGCTGGTACGCGGCATTCAAGCGTTCGACGTGTACGACGAGCCGTACTACTGCGAGTATTTCGGAAAAGTTCACACCTTATTGGAGTCGCGTTACACAACCAAAGCGACGGGCTACGTACGAGAAGACTGGGACAAAGACGAGTCACGACCACAGTTCTATCTCCATCCGTATGGCGCAGGTGAGGTATTGTACCTGACACTCGGCCACTGTCGCGGCAAGTACGACATGCAACCGATCATGCCCGTGTGTTCGGTTGAACGCTGTGCGTGGGAGTTACCAGTTTACTATGAGTTACTGCGTCGTGGCATTCGCTGGGGGATTGGGTCATTGTAGTTGCAATTAACACGCATTGCGTGTTGAATCTCTCAGCCAAAAGGGTTGGAGGATGATTATGCTCGGGAATGGCTTGGCGTATGTGGCGTTCGTTGTGACGGATGTTGAAGCAACAGCGGCGACCCTTGTTCGTGACTTTGATCTCCATCGCACTGACTGCACTGTAGGTGATAGTCAACGTACAGCACCCGTTCTCAGTGTTGGTGAGAGTGCGTTTGCCCTGTTTGCTCCTGATGATCCGTTTCTCGGTGGTCCGGCGAAGGCTGGAGTGCATCATATTGCCTTGCAGGTAGATGACTTCCCGGCGGCAACAGCGTTCGTGGCCTCAAAAGGACTCTCTGATACGACTACGCCTCAAGTAGGACTCGGAGGCACCCGTCGGTTGTTACTGCATGCACCTGCAACCGCCCATGTCCTGACCTATCTGTCTGAGCCGCTCCACGTGCAACCCTCACCTGCTGGATGGGTGGAGCGTATCGACCATATTGGCATCGCTAGTAGTGACAATACGACTGCGATTGATGTGTTCTCTCATCGTCTGGGGTACGCACTCGAAAGTACACAAACTGATATGGAGGTCCAACTCGCAGTCGAGAGCTTTACCTCAGATAAGTATGGTGTTGTCTATCATACGCGACCGGCACAGCCGATCGGTGGAGTGCGCGTTGCCTTCATTACCGTTGGTGATTGTGAACTGGAATTTTTGCAAGACCTCGATCCGCAGCTCAGTGTGCAAATCCAACACGGACAGGCTGGCAACACCAAACAAGATCGTAGCGCAATTGCTCGCTTTATTGCGACACGTGGGCCGGGACTGCATCATGTCGCACTCAAGGTGAAAAATATTAGTCAAGCGCTAGAGACTCTCGCTCAGGCTGGACATACGCTCATTGATACAGTTGGACGGCCAGGTTCACGTCGGTCTCACATCGCTTTTATCCATCCCAAAAATCTGCATGGCATGTTGATTCACTTGGTCGAACGGCCAGTGGGGTAACCGGTGCCGGAAACGCTTGGCTTATTCCGGCCTACATCTATAAACTTCCTTTGAGGACAAAGCGTGCTCAGTAGCCACTGGTGCACTGTGCGCGTGTTTCTGCTACGAGAGAGAGCAATTCATCAAAGGAGGGAAAGCGATGGCTGATGAACTTGCTGCTCTCGATGCAATGGCGCAGGCTGATCTGGTACGTCGTGGTGAACTGAAACCCATCGAACTCGTCGATCGGGCGATTGCACGAGTCGAAAAGCTGAATCCGCAACTGAATGCCGTCATTACCCCACTCTTTGAAAAGGCCCGGTTACAAGCAAACGCGCCGACCCTTGCCACTGGCCCGTTTCGTGGCGTGCCGTTTCTCTTGAAAGACCTTGGCTGTCATTCCGCTGGTGATCCGTACCATGAGGGCTGTCGCTTTGCCAAAAATGCGGGCTGGGTGGAAAAAGAAGATACCTATATGGCAGCGAAGTTACGTGCGGCTGGGTTCATCTTCTTGGGAAAAACCAATACCCCGGAATTTGGTACATTACCGACCACTGAACCTGTAGCATACGGCCCAAGTAGAAACCCATGGGATCCTACACGTTCAACTGGTGGTTCCAGTGGTGGCTCAGCCGGTGCGGTGGCGTCTGGGATGGTTCCTGTCGCGCACGCTAACGATGGCGGTGGCTCGATTCGTATCCCTGCGAGTGAGTGTGGCCTTGTTGGACTCAAACCGTCGCGTGGTCGTTTGTCGTGGGGACCGGACTATGGTGAGCTGTGGGCTGGGTTGGCCGTCGAACATGTAGTGAGTCGATCTGTTCGTGACTCGGCAGCGATCCTTGATATTGTTGCTGGAGCCATGCCGGGTGATCCCTATTTTGCGCCACCGCCAGCCCGACCATTTTTGCAGGAAGTTGGTGCTGAGCTGGGAAAATTACGCATCGGGCTAATGACGACGGCAGCAGGCGGCGCTATTAAGGTCCACCCTGATTGTGTCGCTGCAGTGACAGAGACGGCTCGCCTGCTGGAATCCCTCGGCCATCATGTTGAAGAGTCCTACCCCAAAACCCTTGACAATAATCACGAACGGTTTGCGCATGTGTGGACCTTGGTCGCGAGTTCGGTAGCCGCAGTTGTTGAAGGGTGGAGTAAGCGGGTCGGGCGACCAGTAACCGCTGATGATCTTGAGCTGCATAACTGGACGATTGCGGAGATTGGGCGGACGAAAACTGCGGCACAGTATGTTGAAGCCGTGACCTGGCTGCAAGCGGATACTCGACGCATCGTGGCGTGGTGGAACGAAGGATTTGATCTCCTTCTCACTCCTACATTGGCTGAACCACCTCCACCGCTTGGGCAGTTTGTTTCGACACGGAGTGATCCCCTAGCAGCTGCGCGAAGAACTGAGACGATTATTCCCTTTACTCCAGCGTTTAATCAGACCGGACAGCCCGCGATCTCTTTACCGTTACATTGGAGTAAAGAAGGACTACCGATAGGTGTCCATCTGGTGGCTGCGTATGGACGTGAGGATTTACTGATTCGTATCGCCGCACAACTTGAGCAAGCCAAACCGTGGGCAAATAAACGACCGGCGGTGCATGCATGAGCGCGACAGAACAGCGGCGAGACCAATCGCCACTTGTCGATGAACACCCTCAGGGGATGATCTCAAGCACCCAATGGGAGCGTGTCGCAGCGCTGGACGAGTTTAAAGCGCTCCTCGATGCGAAGCGCAAGTTTATTGTTCCGGCAACCATCTTCTTTCTGGTCTATTATTTTGCGCTTCCCATCCTTGTGGGGTATGCCCCACACCTCATGGAAACGAAAGTCCTCGGCGTCGTGAACCTTGCCTACGTGTTTGCGCTATCGCAGTTCTTCATGGCCTGGATTCTGGCGGCGATGTACCTACGTGCTGCTGGGCGGTTCGATGAGATGGCGAAGGATGTGGTTGATAAGGCGAGGCGTTAGGGGAAAGAGAGCTTTGAGGCTTGAGACTAGAGGCTTGAGACTTGTGTAAGAAAACTAATCTCCAGCCCCATAATATGGACCTTAAACTTTGAACTTTGAACTGTCCTCTTAACAAGCCCCAAGCCTCTAGCCCCTAGTCCCAAAGTGACAAACGTTAAACCTTAAGCTCAAAACTAAATGTTATGTCCACAGCTTTAATCATGTTTCTTGTGTTCATCATCGTGACCCTAGGGATTACCTATTGGTCTGCGCGACAGGCCACTGGTGCGAATTCGTTCTTTGCTGCAGGTCGCCGCATGACTGCGTGGCAGAATGGCGTGGCCGTCGCTGGTGATTATATGAGCGCGGCGTCGTTTCTTGGCATCGCTGGGATCATTGCGTTCCAAGGGTACGATGGCTTTATGTATTCGGTCGGCTGGCTGGTCGCCTATCTCACCGTACTGCTCATTGTCGCAGAGCCGCTCCGCAATGCCGGCAAATATACGATGGCTGACGTGCTGGCCTATCGCTTGAGTCCGCGCCCGGTACGCGCGATGGCCGCCCTTAGTACACTCACTGTCAGTACCTTCTATATGATTGCGCAGATGGTTGGTGCGGGTGCGCTCGTAGCGTTGTTGCTGAAAGACTCGGGCATTACCTATCACACCGCTGTCATCGGGGTAGGGGTGCTGATGGTTACCTATGTGGTGTTTGGCGGCATGCTGGCGACGACGTGGGTGCAGATCATTAAGGCAGTTCTCTTGATGGCTGGCACGGTTCTCCTCAGCATTCTCGTCTTGGCGCACTTTGACTTTAGCTTTAGTAAATTCTTCGACGCCATTGGTCATGTGACATATACCGAGAACGGAGTCCAGGTAACAAAGGACTTTCTCCAGCCTGGGTTGCGATTCAAGCCGCCATACGGAGCGCTCGACCTCATCTCGCTGAGTTTGGCTTTGATCTTCGGCACGGCAGGATTGCCACATATCTTAGTGCGGTTTTACACCGTGCCCGATGCAAAGACGGCGCGCATCAGTGTGGTGTGGGCAATGGCACTGATTGGCAGTTTCTATATCATGACGACGTTCCTCGGATTTGGGGCAGCGACTATTGTCGGACGCGACGTGATTGCGGCCAACGGCGGCACCAACATGAGTGCACCGTTACTGGCACAGACGTTAGGTGGCGAGGTGTTCTTTGCGTTCGTCGCGGCGATTGCTTTTGCTACGATCCTTGCGGTTGTCGCTGGACTCACTATCAGTGCATCAACGTCTTTTGCCCATGATTTTTACACCAACGTGCTGCATCATGGCAGAGAACGAAGCCCTGGCGAAGAGGTCCGAGTCGCGCGCATCACCGCGTTTGTCGTGGGAGCGATTGCCATTGCCATTGCCATTTTGCTTGGACCTACTGCGAATGTGGCATTCCTGGTTGCGTTGGCTTTTGCTGTTGCTGCCTCAGCCAATCTGCCTGTGATTATTTTTTCGCTATTTTGGAAACGGTTTAATACCACAGGAGCAGTTGCTGGATTAGCCACCGGGCTTGCTGCCTCGATTCTCCTCATTCTCATCGGTCCAAGCTTCATGAAAGCAGAGGCAATTTTTCCGCTTGAGAATCCAGGGATTGTGAGTATCCCGTTAGGGTTCCTTGGTGCGGTCATCGGAACATTGCTGACTCGTGAACCTACTGCGGAAGAGAAGTTTGCTGAACTACTGGTGCGGGCGAATACGGGTCTGGGAGCGGAGAAGGCAGGGGGACACTGACAGGATGAGTTTAAAGTGCAAGGTTTAAAGTCTATATGGTGAGGCTAGAGGCTTGAGGCTTGTCGGAGGAGAAAACGATGAATGATGAACGATGAATGAAAACGTATACTCCTGTTTCTTGTCTGCCGTTCATCGTTCTGCGTTCTGCCTTCATCATTGGTTTTCCCTGCTGACTGCTGACTACTGTTCCCGTTATGGAGGTTCTATGCCACTCAATTCATCAACTATTGGTGCGACTGCAGATCCCATCGTCCATGATGTCGATGCGCGTTGGTTAATGGCCTATGCCGCGGGGCTTGGTGACACCTTACCCTGCTATCTGGATACGCTACGTCCGCAGAGTATTATCGGGCATCCGCTGTTTCCCGTGTGTGTCGAATGGCCCACTGTTTTGGCCATGCGTGCGCAAGCCGAAACCATGGGATTGACGATGGACGAGGCTATTCGCTCAGTCCATGCTACGCATGATGTCATTCTTCATCGTAGTGCGCGACCTGGAGATCGGCTCACAACCCGTGCGACGATTGTTGGCGTCGAGCAGCGTGAACCTGGTGCGTTTCAGGTGATGCGTCTCGATACTGTCGATGCGCATGGAAAACTCGTGTCTACCACCTGGCAAGGCGGTCTGTTTCGTGATGTGGCGGTGACCGGACCAAATCGACCGGCGACGGAAATCCCGCCACTTCCGTCTGCGGCTGCGACCGGTGCCACAGCACGACATGAAGTGAAAATACCAATCTCTGCATTGGCTGCGCACGTGTATACGGAGTGCGCGCATATCTGGAATCCAGTCCATACCGATACCGCTGTGGCAGATCGGGCTGGCTTACCAGGTTTGATCCTGCATGGGACTGCCACCTTGGCACTGGCGGTATCACAGGTTGTCAAACTCGAAGCGAGCTGTGAGCCCTCTCAAGTGCGGCGCATTGCAGGTCGGTTCAATGCTATGGTCATGATGCCCTCGGAAATCACCGTGCGAATACTCTCGCGGGAAAAAACTGCTGACGGCGATGCGGTGTGTTTTGAAGTTCGTAACGCTGAGGGAGCACCAGCGGTGAGGGATGGCGTCGTTCTCTTAAAAGGATGAAGAATCGGAGAACCGGAGATGGGGAGAATCGGAGACCGCCCCTCCATTCTTCTGCACCGATTCCCCGATTCTCCGTTTCCCCGGTTCCTTCTCAAACAATTGAGAACCCTTGCGAGATTCACTGCTCACACAGGAAGGGCAAAGATGGTCAAAGGCATCTACCATATTAACGTGAACGTCACCGACTTCGAGCGGTCGCTCGCTTTTTACCAACTCTTGGGTTTCAAGATCGTGCGTGACCTTGGTGAAGTCGGGAACAAGTATCTGGAACGGGGATTGAAAATTCCACAACTGCGTGGTCGTGCGGTGCTCATGCAAGTCGGAGATGATCGCCGTTCGACACGTCTTGATCTGATTGAATGGAAAACCCCGAAGACCGAAGGCCGAGCTTATCCGCATCTCTATCATGCCGGTATGGCCCGTATCGCTTTGGTGACCGACGCATTGCAAGCCGTGTGTGACAAAGTAAAAGCAGCGAATATCGCTGGAGTAGAATTTTTCTCTGATCCGCAGCTCATTCCCAACGGCTCGGGTGGGAAGGATGCGTTTGTGTGTTTTACTGATCCTGATGGGACGGTGATCGAGTTGATTCAGTTTGGTGGCGTGTAACGTGTCGCACGCTTCAACTCCCGCTCGTAAGGAAGAGTCGATCTCGGAGCAGAGGGACGACGCGCGTGGCTATCGACCATTCTGGTTTAAGCTTGCGTTCTTTATTGGTCGACCACCAGAACTGACCCGCCGCCAGTGGCGCGTCCTTGGGCTCGTTGCGGCAGTGTCGTTCTTTGAGCAGTACGATCTCTACTTGTTTACGCTGGCGCTGAAGCAAATTCAGGCAGGGCTTGCGATCGAAGAATCCCAACTTGGCTTGTTAGGGTCGATCGTTCGCTTTGGGGCGTTACCGGCCTTCTTTGTTACGCTGGTTGCCGATCGCATTGGTCGGCGTCGGGTGTTGTTGTTTACGATCCTCGCGTACACCGTGTTTACTGGGCTGACGGCGTTTGCCTCAGATGCGCGCTTGTTTGTTGCTTGCCAGTTTCTCGCACGTACTTTTGCTGTTGCTGAGGCTCTCCTTGCGGTCGTGGTTATTGCTGAAGAGTTTAATCCTGCTGTCCGTGGTTGGGGCATTGGTGCGTTTGCAGCGATTGAATCTTGCGGCGCTGGCTTAGCGGCGCTGCTCTTTGCTTTGGTTGGGCATCTTGAGCACGGCTGGCGTGGGCTCTATCTGGTTGGTCTTGTTCCGTTGCTCTTAGTTGCGCAGTGGCGTCGCACATTACCGGAGACCGAACGATTCACCGAATATCAACAACAACGCACTAATACTGGTCAGTCTGAACATGCGCTGATGCCGCTGTTTCATCTCATGCGCATGTATCCAGCACGTATGGCGTCACTATCTGCTGTGGTGTTCGTACTCGCGGTGACAGAGTCCGCTGCCGGATTTTTCGGCCCAAAGTATTTACAAGATGTACATGGATGGACGCCAAGTGGGGTCGGACTGCTCACTGTTCTTGGCGGTGCATTTGCGGTCGTGGGGAATACATTTGCTGGCTGGCTCAGTGATCGTGTCGGACGTAAGTATGTCACTGTTGGTTTCTTACTTGGAGAAGTGATCTTTACGCTGGCCTATTACAATTCGTCAGCAACGTTTGTCGTCCCGCTTTGGATATTGATGAGCTTTATGCTGCTTGGCGGCAATGTGACCGTTGCGGCATATGGAGCTGAGTTATTCCCGACGTCCTATCGTTCGACTGCTGCTGGGGCACGAGTCGTTGTGGCGACAATCGGTGGGAGCCTCGGGCTTGCACTTGAATCGATGCTATACAGCATCTTAGGATCGCACTGGGAAGCGATCTCGCTATTAGCAGCACTCGCGGTATTAGGACCTCTGCTTGTGATGCTGACGTTTCCCGAAACGAGTGGGCGAACGTTGGAGGAGATTGCCCCGGAAAGATAAGGCAATTGTAGAATGCGGATTTCGCATTGCGGAAGAGAGCGGATTTTGGCCGCAACTCTTATAATCCGCAATCGCCAATCCGCAATCCGCAATTCATCGCACGCCCATCTGCTGACATACATTAAGCAAAACGTCAGGTCGGTCCGAACCAATCGCATCAACGCCGAGGTTGATTAACCGACGCATGTCCTCTTCTTTATCAGTGTTCCAGGCACGGACGAATAAGCCGAGTTGATGGGCATCACTCACAAGCTGTTGATCTATCCATTCATGCCAGATATGGAGCGCATGGAGGCCAAGTTGTTTGGTCTGCTGAACAACGTCCGCGGGCAAGCGACCCCAGAGTGCACCGGTGCGGAGCTTGGGATTTTGCATGAGCGCTTCGATGAGCCACTGATGCTTGAAGGATGTCAGGATAACTTGATCGACGGCATTGGCGGCTTCTACGGCGTGGACGACAGGAAGGGCGGTTCCAGGTCCTTTGAGTTCTATTTGCAGTACGACTTTCCCACGGGTGATCGCAAGCGTCTCTTCGAGTGTTGGAACACATTCTCCGAGTCCTGCATCCAGTTGTCGGATTTCAGCGAAGGTCAGTTCGGCAATTTTCCCAGTGCCATTGGTCGTGCGATCAACGGTCGGATCGTGCATCAGGATTAAGTGGCCGTCCTTGGTGAGTTGGACGTCAGTTTCAATCTGATCGACCCCAAGGGCAATCGCGCGATGCATCGCACGTAGAGTGTTTTCTGGTTCGAGAGAACCGGCGCCGCGGTGGGAGGTGATGATCACTATGGTTACTCTTTGCTGTTGAGATAAACGCTGCCTTTAGTGGGGAGTATCTTGGTTACTACCCTCACCCACACTCGCTCTGCTCGTGTTGCCCTCTCCCTGGCTGGGAGAGGGCTAGGGTGAGGGTCGCAAGTGAGGAGCAATGGCCAAACAATTGCTCCCTGTATTAAATACGCTGCCATTGCACCAACGTCACATCAGTATGATCTTCCCACACAACCTCAACACTATCACCAATCTTCACATCCTGTTGTGGATCACCAAGTAAGTTACCGACCATGCGAACATTACCGGCATCTGGCAGCTCCACCAGAACGATCAAATAGGGGCCACGCTCTTTGAGAGCTTTGTGCACTGGATGCCACACCCGTTCAAAGGCATACACCTTACCGCGACCTGAACTCTCAACCCACGACAGTTCTCCAGAGCGACACTTATGGCAAATCCACTCTGGACCGAACTGAAACGAGCCGCAGGTTTTGCAGCGTTGAACCAACAGCTTGTGCTGTTTCGTGCCCTCCCAAAATGGCGCATCGAGCCCATCAGGCATTGGTGCAGGGAGCGGCATGCCTTCGGGGAGGTAGGAAACGGTGGTAACATGCTCAACCGACATACGATAATTCCTTCCGTGTGAACTTGCGGACGTAATACGTAATGCGTAATGCGTAAAAGGGGAGGGGAGGTGGTTACGGATTACGCATTACGTATTATTTTTCAGAGTGGTTACGTATTACGTTTTACGCTTTACGTTTAGTTTCTCAGCAACAAATCACTCACCGGCGCGACCATTGGTCCGGCGGCAACGAGACAAACCTGCGCGTCTTTCACTTGGCAAGTCGACGTTCCGCGCATTTGCCGGACGCCTTCAAGGACGAGTTCGAGACCGTGCATGTAGGCTTCAGCGAGATTGCCGCCACTAGTGTTCAACGGCAGTCCGCCATTGGGCCATTCGAGGTTGCCGTTGGTGCAAAAGGCTTCGGCTTCTTCGGCTGAGCACAGTCCGTGTTCAACCAGGCTCATTAACACACCGCCAGTGAAATTCTCGTAGACTTGCGCGACATCAACGTCTTTGGGAGTAATGCCAGCCATACCAAATAAACGTGGTGCGAGGGTCTTGAAGTTCGAGGTTGCATAATCGGGATCGTTATGTGCGGCTGTCCATTGACGATAGCCTGAGCCTTGCGCGGCAGCCATGAGATAGACTGGCTTTTGTTTGAGGTCCCGAGCGCGTTCGGTGGTGGTAAGAATAACAGCAGCTGCACCATCATTCTCTAAACAGCAGTCAAACAGATGAAATGGTTCGACGATCCAGCGTGAGTTGTAGTACGACTCGCGTGTGAGCGGACGACCATACATAATTGCACGAGGGTTTTGTTGTGCATGTTTATATGACGCCAAGGCGATACCGCACAGTGCCTCTTGGCTGATGTTGTGTTCATACATGAACCGCTGCGTACGCATCGCGAACATCTGCGCCGGCGACATCAAGCCGTATGGCATCGAGTAGGCCATTGGGCCGCGGACGCGTGCACCAGCATGACCTTGGCCAAAGCGACCAAACTGTCCTTGGGCTAAAGCTCGGAACGCAACTACATGCTTGGCATAACCTGCGACAACCGCTGCTGCAGCATTGCCGACGGCACCAGCGACGCCACCGCCGCCGCCACCCCAGTGCATGTTGGAAAACTGAATCTGCGGAACGCCGAGTGCTGCCGCAAGACGAACCGGGTCATTGCGGTCATCGCTATACGAGGCAAATCCATCGATATCTTCGACCTGTAATCCAGCATCAGCCACGGCTTTCTGAATCGCTTCGAGGGCGAGTTGAAACTCGCTCACTGGTGATTGCCCAGCTTTGTAGTAGCGTGTCTCGCCTATGCCAACGATGGCAACTTTGTCTTTGATGGTGTAGTCGGTCATAAAGTCTCTCCAAAGCTATCAGCGATCAGCGATCAGCCGTCAGCCGTCAGCCTAAAAGGGCGAAGTGTAGATTACCTCAGTAGCTGAAAGCTGAGAGCTGACGGCTGACGGCTACTTACTTCTTCGCATCAATCTCATCAAACAGTTCTTTCGCGATACGCAAGCCGTTCACACCGGTCGGCCAGCCGCCGTAATGCGCGAGGTGAATCATGATCTCGTTGATCTTGTCGCGGCTGATGCCAGCATTGAGTGCCCCGCGAAGATGGACTTTCAACTCACGTTCGCGCGCCAGCACTGTCAGTGCAGCGACAGTGATCATCGATCGTTCACGCAGTTCCAAGCCTGGCCGACCCCAAACGTCGCCAAACAAGTTCTCAACCGTGATCTTGAGGAAATCTTCCTGCATTTGTCCGGGCTGCGGTTCACGGCCAAAGAGTTCCTTCATCTTTGCCGCCCCTTTTTGCCAGCGTTCTGATTCTGCCATACGTTACTCCTCCTTTGTTCGAGATGCGCTCGCGAATACTTGCGAGCAATGGACCGGTTGTCTACTATCAGACCTGCTATTCAGGAGTCAAAGCGGAAGGGCAAGTCTAAGGTCCAAAGTCCAAGGTCCAAAGTCGGAAAATGAAGGAGGCTCTGCTTGCGTTCATATGTATGGGGCGCAATTCTGCTAGTCAGCATTCTTGCGATGCTTGGGACATGCGTGCAACCACGGCTATTACAACGAGAGCCTGTACAGAAAGATGAAAACTCTATGGTGAGTGAGATTCGTTCCCGAGACTTAAAGGCGCGACTCGACAAAGGGGATCAGCCTGTTTTGCTTGATGTTCGTGAACCAGAAGAAGTCGCGATTGTACAACTGCCTGGCGCGGTGCATATTCCGATGGGTGAAATTCCTGGGCGCGTGCATGAACTCGATCCTGACAAGGAAATTATTGTGTATTGTCATCATGGCGTGCGCAGCTTACGTGTTGCGCAGTTCCTGGCCCAGCGTGATTTTACCAAAGTGGCAAATCTGGCTGGTGGCATCGACGCGTGGGCGCTTGAGGTCGAGCCGGGAATGGCACGGTACTAATGCGGAATGCGGAATGTAGAATGCGGAATGAGAAATGAAAAAGGAAAAAACTCTCCATGGCTAATACCCAACCTCCAACCCCTAACCCCCAATCTTCAGGGCCGCTCCATGGTATTCGTGTTATCGAGTGCGGTAACATGGTGTCAGCACCCTATGCCGCAAAGTTGATGGCTGATCTCGGAGCGGAGGTCATCAAGATTGAGTCTCCGAGTGGCGATGCGTCGCGTCGGCGTGGACCGTACCCTGGTAACGTTCCACATCCAGAAAAAAGTGGTACCTTTCTGTATCTCAATACCAACAAACTTGGAGTGACACTCAATCTCGAGGCGCCGAAAGGCCAAGAGATTTTTCACCGCTTGGTGAAAGATGCTGACCTGGTGATTCATAACTATCATCCGACCCGTATGGCCTCGGTGGGGATGGATTATGACACCTTGCGTCAGGTGAACCCACGGGTAGTGATGACGTCAATCACGCCGTTTGGACTGACGGGGCCAAACCGCGACCTCCATGCCCAAGAGCTGACCATGTGGAGCGCTGGTGGCATTGTCTACCTTGGTGGGGTGTCCGGTCGTCCTGATATGCCACCACTGAAAACCTTTGGCCATCAAGCGGGCTTCCAAGGCGGAGTGAATGCTGCCAATGGGTCGTTAGCGGCTCTCTTTGGTCGCTTTCGTTCCGGCAAGGGCCAGCATGTTGACGTTTCCGTGCAAGAATGTCTCGTGGCGATTATGGAGAATAACTATATCTCCTGGCCGTATGATCATAGTGTCGCGTCGCGTCTTGGCTTTCGCCTGATCCCGCAAGATGTGTTTCAGTGCCGCGATGGATTCATTTATTTCTTAGCAATTGAAGATCATCAGTGGAAAGGGGCAGTCGAGTTGATGGGCAATCCTGAATGGGCAGCGATGGACATCTTTCAAGATTTCCCGTCGCGCTCAGGTAACTGGGATGTGCTGAAATCACTTCTTGATGAATGGATGGCCGACAAATCCGCGCAGGAAGTCTACCACGCGGCGCAGGCTCGCCGGGTGCCGTTTGCGCCGGTATCGACAATGGGGGATCTGATCAACTCGAAACACCTCAATGCCCGTGGCTTCTTCGTGGAAATTGCTCATCCTCAGACTGGGGAATTGACATATCCTGGAGCGCCCTATCGTTTTTCTGTTACGCCGTGGGCATTGCGTCGACCAGCGCCGTGCCTCGGACAACATAACAGTGAGGTATATGGGCGGCTTGGGTTGTCACAGGGGGAGATGGAGACGCTGAAACAACAAGGAACCATTTAGGCTCTGGGAGCTGGAAAAAACGAAGAGCGATCCTAAACACCAAAGCCTAGAGCCCAGATCCCAAAGCCCTTCAAACGAGGAATTATGTCTGAAAACTTACCATTATCAGGAGTACGAATCGCCGATTTCACCTGGGTGTGGGCTGGACCGTTTGCCACGATGCAATTGGCCCATCTTGGTGCTGAGGTCATTCGCATTGAGTCACAGAATCGCGTCTGTGTCACGCGCCGGATTCCACCGTTCGCCGAAGGGCAACCGGGAGTGAATCGCAGTGGCTACTTCAATCAGTTTAACCAAGGCAAAAAGTCGGTCTCCTTGAACCTGAAAGACCCGCAAGCTTTGGAGATCGCAAAGAAGCTGGTTGCTGCCAGTGACGTTGTCACGGAAAACTTTGCAGCTGGTGTGATGGACAAGATGGGCTTGGGGTACGAAGTTATGCGTAAGATCAAGCCCAATATCATCATGATCTCAATGTCCGGCTACGGTGCGGTTGGACCGGAAAGTCCCTACGTATCGTACGGGCCAGCTCAGGCTCCATTGAGCGGCTTGTCTTCGCTCACGGGGTTTCCTGATTTTCCGCCCATGCATGTTGGCTTCTCGTATGGTGACCCAAACGGCGGCTTGCATGGTTCCTTTGCCGTGCTCGCCGCACTGATGCATCGCGAACGCACGGGCGAAGGACAATATATTGATCTCTCGCAGTTAGAATCTTCCATTGCGGTGATCGGTGAAGGGCTGCTGGCATATACGATGAATGGGGTACCACCGCCGCGTATTGGCAACCGCGATCCGTATGTGTCTCCTCATGGATTGTTCCACTGTCAGGGCGAAGATCGTTGGGTCAGTATTGTTGTCGCTAATGAAGATGAGTGGCAGAAATTTTGTCAGGCCATTGGTCAGCCAGGACTTGCAACGGATTCTCGCTTCTCCTCCCTTGATGCGCGCAAAAAGAACGAAGACGCCCTGGAAGCTCTCGTGACGGCGTGGACTGAGGCCCAAACTGCCGAAGAAGCGACTCGCAAATTGCAGGCGGCTGGGGTTGCTGCCTATCCTGCGGTGACCAACAAGGAGTTAGCGGAAGACCCGCATTTGCAACAGCGAAGATTCTTCGTCGAATTGCCGCATCCAGAGGTCGGCGTGCGCCGGCATGCTGGGGTGCCCTGGGTATTCTCTGACACCCCATGCAATGTGCGAACACCAGCCCCCTGTACTGGACAGGATACCGACGACGTACTGCACCGCGTGTTAGGATATTCAACTGAGGAAATTGCTGCGTTCCGAGCAAAGGGGGCGTTGACCTAAAAAGGCTATAGGCTTCAGGCTTTAGGGAGAAACAAGAGAAAAGAGAACGACGGGGGCCAAATGGAGGCAGGGATCAAGGATGCAGGAAAACGGAAAAAAATAAGCAAACGTTTTCAGGCTGTAGGCCCTTCGACCAGGTTTAGGAGAGGGTTTGGACTTTGGACAAACTCCGCACGCTGCACTCCTCTCATAGCGCGTGTTTTTCTTTTGCTGTTTCTTGCTCCGACAGTCGCTTCCGCCCAAGTGATTGGCGGAGGATGGATGATTAGCCTCTATGGTATGGTGCAAGTTGAGCCCGGCAATGGTGTAACGACGCTGAAGGTCAAAGACGAACTCATTCGCTTCGTCATTCACAATATCCAGTGTTCGGATCGTAATTTTTCGACGGGGCGGTTCATGACCGATGTGACTCACAAAGAACCAGGCATCTTCATTAAGGGTCCTGAGGAATGGCAGGACATACTAATCAAAGAGCGTCCAGGTAAACGTGTCTTGCTGATGCGTGGGGCATACTATCCGGATTCACGGATGTTGCTGCTTCATAAGTTGGAACCGTTTCATGGAGTGTCGACTCCGCAGCCACGTTAATCCCCTCCGGCTTTTGCCGGTGCGTGAGGCATGATACTATCTCCACATTGAGGTGGAGGTGGTTGTGCGGTCGGTGGAGGAGATTCTCATCCAAGAAGCGGGAGTCCCCGCTGATACCCTTGCGAAAGCGCGAGAACGGCTAAAGCCGGACAAAGATCTCGGTGATGCTTTGCGCGAACTCGGGGCGCTCGATGCTAAGGGCTGGGCAAAAGTCCAGGCTTCTTATTATGGCCTTTCCTATCGAGATACCCTTTCATGGGATAGGCAAAACTCGGAGTTACTGACTCGCGTTCCCTTAGCCTTTGCTAAACAGTATCAACTTCTCCCCTGCGTATTGACTGACGAAGCGTTGACTGTGGCGATTGCGAATCCTCGTGAAATCGCAGCGTTGGATGACTTACGGTTGCTGTTTCATCGACCAGTGCAGCCGTTCATTGTCCCCAAACCGGTGCTGCACGACGCATTGAATCACACCTACGATCAAGCCTCGCAATCGACGCAAGCGCTGCTTGATACGCTTGACGAAAAAGTGCTCGACCTCGATGCTGCTGAGTGGCAAGAACCCCGAGATTTGCTCGAAGCTGATGACGAAGCGCCGATCATTCGTCTCGTGAACTCACTCTTTTATCAAGCAGCGAAGGAACGAGCGAGTGATATTCATATTGAACCATTTGAGCAGGAGTTGCTGATTCGTTTTCGCGTCGATGGCATTCTGTATGACGCAGTGACACCACCGCGTGCAATTCAGCCGTTGTTGATCTCACGCATCAAGATCATGGCGGGGCTTCACATTGCTGAAAAACGGTTGCCTCAGGATGGTCGTATCCGCCTCAAAATTGCCGGCAAAGATGTGGATATGCGTGTGTCGGTGATTCCAACCGCCTTTGGTGAGCGTGTGGTTTTGCGCTTGCTTGATCGCTCTAGTGCGTTGCTTGGCCTGGAAGAGCTTGGTCTCAGTGGACGAAACTTAGAGCTGGTTAATCGCCTTATCTATCAGAGTCATGGCATTGTGTTGGTAACCGGACCAACCGGCGCGGGAAAAACCACGACACTCTACGCGGCGTTAAGTAAGATCAACTCAAGCGAGAAGAACATTCTGGCGATTGAAGATCCGATTGAGTACCAGTTGCGTGGGATAGGGCAGATGCAGGTACATCCAAAGATCGACCTCACGTTCGCGGCAGGACTGCGCTCGATTCTTCGACAAGATCCTGATGTCATCATGATCGGTGAAATCCGTGATGCTGAGACTGCGGAAATTGCCATTCAGGCTGCGCTCACTGGTCACTTGGTGTTCTCGACCTTACATACTAACGATTCATTCGGCGCGGTCTCACGGTTACTTGATATGGGGATTGAGTCATTTCTTGTGTCATCGTCACTCCTCGGAGTGATGGCGCAGCGGTTAGTACGCCGCGTGTGTGCTCAGTGTCGGCAAGCCTATGTGCCCGATGACAGCAAAATACGGGAAGTCGGCCTCTCACCAGAATACGTTGCTGGCCGTCCTTTCTACAGGGCTGGGACGGGGTGTGAGGCGTGCCAGCAAAAGGGCTATCGTGGTCGCGTTGGCATTCATGAACTGTTGGTGATTTCTGATGTGGTACGACCATTAGTCATGGACCGAGTCGACGCGGCGACGATCCGACGCGCGGCAACTGATAACGGTATGCTCACGTTGCGTGATGATGGTGCTGAAAAAGTACTTGCCGGACTGACGACGGTGGAGGAAGTGGTGCGAGTAACTCAGGAAGAAGGACTCTAAGGCATGGGCAAGAATTAAGTTACCGATTAAGAGCGAGGAAGAAGCGTATAGTTCCAATCGCCATGAAACTTACCGGGTTTGATATTGAGCGCTTGAAACTCATCGTCG
>Ga0194132_10000635_pt1 | contig 71658 bp, 59 predicted proteins | sample TA2KigOf80mmetaG_FD_148612 | JGI IMG/M metagenome (GOLD analysis project Ga0194132, IMG submission 148612) | Freshwater microbial communities from Lake Tanganyika, Tanzania - TA2015054 Kigoma Offshore 80m | ecosystem: Environmental > Aquatic > Freshwater > Lake | place: Tanzania: Lake...
CGCGAGCTCGGCTTGCTGGTCGCGTTGCAGCGATTCAAGAAGCTCCGCACGCTTGACCACATCCGCCTCGCTCGATCCAGCACCGTCGCGTGCGGGATCCGCCGGCTCCACCTCGGCCGGCACGGCACCCACGCCGCCGGCAACCCCCGCTGCTTCACGCTCCACGCCGGCGATTCGCTCCGCCAGTTCCGTGTAGCGGATCCAAGTCGACTCCTGTTGCGCCGCATTTCGATCAGTGCACTCGAACGCATCGCCGATGCCGCGCAACACGCGGCGAACGAGATCCCGCCGGGCCAGCCGATGACGATCGACGTCGGGCTTCAGCTCGGCCCACCGTGCCGCATCATCCCGAAGCACCCTCTGCAGCGACGCGGCGGCATCGATGGCGGTGACACCGCCGAGCCAACCGCTCATGCGCGCTATGACCGCAAGCTCACGACGCACGCGCACACGCTCGATGCCCGCCGCAGCATCCGCCGGCATCAACGCCGCCACGGCCGTGAACAGTGCGCCATCGAGCTCCTGTTGCGCCAACTGCAGTTCGATGGAGGGCTTCCGCTGGCGTGCATGGTCACCTTCGGAGGACTTGATCGCCTGGCATGAACGCTCGACCAGTGGCCCGTGGCGCTCGACATACTCCATGTGCACACGCTCGAATGCATCCCAGTCGGCTGGCTCCGCTCCGGTTTCTTCGCGCAGCATGCGCGTCAGCGCACTGATGTCGATCGGCTCGACGGACAGGTTCGTGAATTGCGCGAGCGTCGTCGTCGGCAGGATCAGCGCCGCCACCCACGCCAGCAGTGCCAGCCAGGCGGCGCGCGGCGTCACATCGCGCTCCCGAGTCCCATGGCGCGACGCCATGCACTGATCTGGCCCAGGTGCATCATCTGGTGGTTGTTGCAGAGAAACAGCACCGCCTGCCCAAGCACGGGGAAGCGTTCCTTGAAGGTGCCCTGCAGCGGATTCGGTCCCGCCAGCACGGCATCGTCGAGTTCCGTGAGCAGGTCCGCCACCTTCTGGTGGCCGGCCATGTAGTGCGCCACGAGCGCATCCTTCGACGGGTAGGTCCCTGCGTCGACGCAGGGCGTGCCGTTCTTGAAGAGGTCCTCCCACCCCGCCGGATTCGAGATCGCGCCCTCGTGACCGATCAAGGTCGCCATGCGCGCGGGGTAGATGCTGAGGTGACCGATGTTGAAGGCCGCACTGTTCATGTCCTTGAATGGCATGCGCGCGAACGATTCGGCAGGGATCCCCTGGCAGAGCTTGTCGGCGTAGGCGATGGTGGCGAGGCAGTCGTGAGCGATGCAGTTGGCGAAGAGTCCCATGATGACCAAAGCGTACCGATCGTCGTCACGATCCGAGCACGCGTGAGCAGACCGCCGAAGCGACGGCGGGATCGCTTGTCCCGTGCACCACCGCCCTGCCATCGATGAAGACCGTCAAGTCGATCTGGAGCCCGCCCGTCAGCGACGGATCGACCGATCCCCGGACCAAGCCGTGACCAGTCGTGAACGACCCGGCGTGGGCGAGTCGCGCCAGCCACCCCGCTTCATCCAGCATCGACTCGACCGCCGGGCGGATCTGCACGGCGTTGCGCCCACACAAGACCGCCGCTCCCGATCCAGCGTCGCCATCGAGCCACTCGAAACGGCCAGCACCGCAGCACGGGCACGCGGGGTCACGAGCGACCGCAATCGTGCGCCACGAGCCGGTGGCCGTATCGACGCTGACGAGCGCGGGAGCAGCCGGTGTGGCACCAGCCAGCACAGGCAGCCCAAGCGCAACGCTCGCCCCCGCCGCAATGGCGACCGTGGACGCAAGCACCCCGGCGGTATCGCATGTTCCCAGTGCACCGACCGGCGGTGCATCGGGCCAGACGCAGCGCAGGCACGGGCCACCAGGGCGGACGAGCATCGCACGCGCGTGCGTGGCGATCGCGGCGCAGTACACCCACGGACGCCCATCGCGAACGCAGGCATCGTTGAGGAGGTAGCGCGGCTCCATCGCGTCAAAGCCATCGAAGGCCAGGCCGATGCCATCGAGGTAGTCCTCGATCGACTCGCGGTCGAGCGAGTCGACCCACGCCTCCACGCGTATGGATGGATCGACCGCCTCGAGCCGCGCTCGTGCAGCGACTGCCTTCGGTGTGCCGACATCTGCCGTCGTGAAGAGAGATTGCCGCTGCAAGTTGCTCGGCTCCACGACATCCCGGTCCACGATCACCACCCTGCCGACGCCCGCACGCACGAGCTGGTCCGCGATGGAACAACCCAGCGCACCACACCCTGCGATCAAGACGCTGGATGCACGCAGGCGCGCCTGGGCCTCTCCACCGAAACCGGCCACCAGGCGCTGCCGGGCATGTCGCGGCGCGTCATCCATGGCGACCACCAGGACGCGAGGAAGGGGTGCGTGTGGTTGGGGACGACGGTGCCATCGGTGTTCAGTCTAGGATTCCCCGCGTCATGCCCAACGACCTCCTCGATCCACGCGTCTCGGTCCAGTTGCTGACCGGTGCCATGCTGGCCATCCTGTTCCTCCAGTCGGGCATCGACAAGGTGGTCGACTTCGCCGGCAACCTCGCTTGGCTCGAAGGCCACTTCGCCAAGTCGCCGCTGAAGGGCCAGATCAAGGCCATGCTGGTGGTCGTGACCGTCACCGAGATCGCCGCCGGTGCACTCTGTGCGGCCGGCACGCTCAGGCTCGCCCTCGCCGGGGACAGTCAGTGGGCCGTCGTGGGTGCGCAGCTGGCGACCCTGAACATCGTGATGCTCTTCTTCGGGCAGCGACTGGCCAAGGACTACGCAGGTGCCGCCTCGCTGGTGCCCTATTTCATCCTGTGTGCCGGTGGTGTGCTGGTCTTGGCCGCCTGAGCAGCCACCCGTCGGATCCGCCAACGAGACAGGGCGAGCCATGAGGCTCGCCCTGCATTGATGTCGTTGGATGGCCGTGACCGGCCCGTGATCACCAGGCGAAGTGGGCGAACGCCTTGTTGGCGTCGGCCATCTTGTGGGTGTTCTCGCGGATCTGCACCGATGTGCCCTCGTTGCGGGCGGCATCCATGACTTCCTTGCTCAGGCGCTGGGCGATTGGCTTGCCCTTCTCCTCGCGCGCCGAACCGATGATCCAGCGGAAGGCCAAGCTCTGTGCGCGTCGCTTCGACAGCTGCATCGGCACCTGGTAGTTCGCGCCGCCCACGCGCTTGGAACGCACTTCGACCGACGGGCGCACATTCTCGAGCGCGAGGTGGAAGACCTCGATTGCCGTCTTGGGCATGTTCTCCGACTTGTCCTTGTCCAGACGGGCCTGGATCATGTCGAAGGCGTCATACACCACGCGCATGGCGGTGGCCTTCTTGCCGTCTTCCATGATGCAATTGATGAACTTGGCCACGACCAGGTCCTGGTAGCGGGGGTCGGGCTTGAGCTGCTTCTCGCTGGCGGTGAATCGTGCCATCTCTGGGTCCTCTGGGCCATCGGCCCGGTTGGGTTCACGGTGCTCGGGCGTTGGACATGCCCGGACTGGGGAGCACCGTTACTGGGGTTGTCGCAGGCAACCGGCCTGCACGGCCCGGGAGGATCCCGGGACTGCTCCCGCGGTCGCCCGCGGGTGATCCGTCATGGTTGCGCGATCACTTCTTCGCGGCAGCGGCCTTCCTCTTCACGCCGTAGCACGAGCGGCTCTTCTTGCGACCGTCGACGCCGAGGCAGTCGAGTGCGCCGCGCACGACGTGGTAACGAACGCCGGGAAGGTCACGCACACGGCCGCCGCGCACGAGGACGATCGAGTGCTCCTGCAGATTGTGGCCTTCACCACCGATGTAGGCGGTCACTTCGCGGCCATTGCTGAGGCGCACGCGGCACACCTTGCGGAGCGCGGAGTTGGGCTTCTTGGGGCTGACCGTCTTGACCTGCAGGCACACGCCGCGCCGTTGCGGGCAGGCGGCAAGTTCGCGCACCTTGGACTTGGTGGCGGGCGAGCGGCGTGGCTTGCGAACGAGTTGATTGATGGTCGGCATTGGCGTCTAAAGTGAAGGGTCGGCAAGCGTAGCGAAGCCCCGGCTCGGCTGCAACGGTCCGGTTCCGTGTTATGGGAAGACCCCCCACTCCTTGACTTGCAGCACCATTCGCCTAGACTGCGCCGCTCGACACAGCGCGATGTGTTGTGCGCCCTGACCACGGAGCCAGCCATGAATCCCGCCTTCCGAACCTCGCCCGGCCGCAAGCGCCGTCGCCGTGCGCACCAGGCCCTGAAGCCCATGCACACGATCCTGTGCCCCAACTGCGGTGCCGCCAAGCGTCCGCACGCCGCTTGCATGGCCTGCGGATATGTCCGCCCCGGCCTGCAGTTGAAGCTGGGCGGCCAGGAAGCCTAAATGCGCATCGGCGTCGACGTCATGGGTGGCGACAACGCCCCCGACGAGATCCTGAAGGGTGCCTTGCAGGCCCTATCCCGCCTCGGCGCCGACGACACGCTGGTGCTGCTGGGTGATCGCGGAGCCATCGAGGACACGCTCAGCGAGCGCGGCATCAAGGATCCGCGCGTCGAGTGCGTCTTCACGACACAGGTCATCGGCATGGATGAGTCGCCCGTGGACGGCATCCGCAACAAGGAAGATTCGTCGATCACGGTCATGAGCAAGATGGGCGCCCACAGGCATGCCCAACGGCTCGACGCGATCCTCAGCGCCGGCAACACCGGTGCCTGCGTGGCAGGTGCCCAGATGTACCTGCGCCGCCTGCCTGGCGTGATCCGTCCAGGCATCGCCTGCACCATCCCGACCTTCGCCGGCCCGGTCGTGCTCATCGATATCGGTGCCAACATCGAACCCAAGCCAGCGCACTTGGCGCAGTATGGCATCATGGGCGATGTGTATGCCCACGACATCCTCGGCATCAAGCGACCTCGCGTGGCCCTGATGAACGTGGGCGGCGAGGCGAACAAGGGTACGGCGGACGCCAAGGAAGCCCGTGAACTGCTCGAAGGCACGCCCAGCATCAACTTCATCGGCTTCATCGAGGGCCGAGGCGTCTTCGACGGCGAAGCCGATGTGGTGATCACCAACGGTGTCGTCGGCAACGTCATGATCAAGCTCGCCGAGGGCCTGTCGGCCGGCATCTTCCGCGCCCTCGCCACCGAGGTCCTCGACATCGACCCGTCGCTTGCCGCACGGCTCGATCCGGTCGTGAAGAGCCTGTACGCCAAGTACGACTATCACGAGTACGGCGGCGCACCGCTGATGGGCGTGAACGGCACATGCCTCATCAGCCACGGATCCAGCCAGGCGCGCACCATCATGAACGCCGTGCTGCGCTGCAAGCAGTTCGTCGCCGCGGGGATCAACGACACGCTCGTCAGGCGCCTCGCGTCGTGCACGGCGGCCCAGGCATGATCCAACCTTGCGGCGTCCGTCTCGCGGGAACCGGCTCAGCCGTCCCGGACACGCGCCTGACCAACCACGACCTTGCGCGCATCCTCGACACGAGCGATGAGTGGATCACCCAGCGCACGGGCATTCGCGAGCGCCGCATCTCGGCGGGCACCCGTGACCCGGTGTTCAACCTGAGTTGCCGGGCTGGCCAGCATGCTCTCGACATGGCCGGCGTCAAGGCCAGCGACATCGACCTGGTGATTCTTGGCACCGTCAGCGGCGAAATGCTCTGCCCGAGCACGTCCTGCCGCGTTGCCGCGGCGCTGGGGGCCACCCCTGCCGGTGCCTTCGACCTCACCGCTGCCTGCTGCGGATTCGTCTACTCGATGAACGTCGCTGACTCGATCATCCGGGCCGGGCGCGCCAAGCGCGTGCTCGCCATCGGCTGCGACGCGATCTCGTCGGTCGTCGACTACACCGACCGCACGGTGAGCATCCTCTTCGGCGATGCCGCCGGGGCCGTGGTGCTCGAGCGCTGCGATGACCCGGCCAAGGGCTGCCGGTACCAGACCATGAGCGCCGATGGCGCAGACTGGCACCACCTGTACATGCCCTATCGCCCGGACATCGTGCCCGAGTGCGATCGCACGAATCCGATCCGTCTGGGGAACCTGCGCATGAACGGCCGGGAGGTCTACAAGTTTGCGGTGAACCGCTTCCGTGAGGTCATCGAGGATGCCTTCCGGAAGACCGGCCTCACGGTGGACGACGTCAGCCAGATCATCTGCCACCAGTCCAATGCGCGCATCATCGAGAGCGCCATCGAGAAGCTGAACCTGCCGCGCGAGAAGGTCCTCATCAACATTGATCGCTACGGCAACACGAGCGCGGGCTCGGTCGGGCTCTGCCTTGACGAACTGAACCGCGCTGGCAAGATTCCCGACGGCAAGCCCTTCGTCATGGTCGCCTTCGGCGGTGGCCTGACCTGGGCGAGCTGTGTGTGGGACACATGACGCACCCGCCGGCATCCGTACCGGCCAGACAGGAGCCGCCATGAGCCAGACCGTCCTTCTCTGCCCCGGACAAGGAGCGCAAGCCGTGGGCATGGGTACCGCGTGGGCCGCAGCGAGCAACGCCGCACGCGGCATCATCGATGCCGCCGATCGTGCCATCACGCTCCCGGTCGGCAAGACGCTGTCGGCCATCTGTGCCGAAGGCCCGCTCGATCAGCTCAGCCGCACCGACATCAGCCAACCTGCGCTGTACACCGTGGGTGTGGCATGCGCCGCGGCCATGCGTGAGTGCGCACCCAGCTTGCCGGCCGCTGCCGCGGGCCTCTCGCTGGGCGAGTACACCGCGCTTCATCTCGCAGGCTCGTTCAGTTTCGAGGATGGCCTCCGGCTGGTTGCGCTGCGTGGCCGCTTCATGCAAGACGCCGCCGAGGCGAGCCGGGGCGGCATGGTCGCGCTGATCGGCGCCGACGAGGAGAAGGCACTCGAGGTCTGCGCCAAGGCAGCCGAGGGCGATGTGCTCGTCTGCGCCAATTTCAATGCCCCGGGCCAGATCGTGCTCAGCGGCCACGCCACCGCCTGCGACCGCGCGGTCACCGTGGCAGGTGACCTTGGGCTCAGGGCCGCCAAGCTGGTCGTCGCGGGCGCTTTCCACAGCCCGCTCATGCAGCCGGCGGCCGAGCGCTTGGCCAACGCGCTCGACCAGACCGCGTTCTCCGCCCCAACCTGCCCTGTCTGGAGCAATGTGACAGCCCGTCCGCATGGCAGCGACCCCGCCACGATCAAGCGGCTCCTCGTCGAACAGCTCACGGCCCCCGTCCGTTGGAGCCAATCCTGTACGAATCTCATCGCTGCGATGCGCTCGGGTGGTACAGTGGTGGCCTACCGCGAGGTCGCCCCCGGCACCGTTCTGAAGGGCCTCATGAAGCGGATCGATCGAACCTGTGAGGTATCGAGCCATGACCAGCCAGACTCTGTCGCTCCCTGAACTGCTTCGATGCTGCGCCATCTTCGCGCCACTCGCGCTGGTCGCATGCGGTGAGGAAGCCCCGCCACCGCCGCCGCCCGTCGTGCAGGCCGAGCCGGAGCCGCCGCCGCCGCCGCCGCCGCCGGCCGTCACCAGCATCGCCGAACTCATGGAGCGCTACGGCATCGACCAGCGCGTCAGCCTGCCGGAGGATCTTGCCCCTCCTAAGGACCCCGAGCGCATCGCCATGCTCAGATTCATGGATGGCGTCGTTCGCGGCGAGCAGGCCAAGGTCGACCCGATGCTCAGCGACGACGACAAGGCCATCCTGAAGGAGATGGTCGAGGACGGCTCCTGGAAGCGCGCGACCGAAGGCGTGACCAAGGCCGAGTGCCGCTGGGGCAGCAGCCCCGATGATGCCGACTGCGCGCTGGCCGTGTTCTCCTACTCCGTGGGCGATGATCAGGTGGCGATGTGGACCTTCACCGCCAGCGAGGATGAAAGCGGAACCTTCACCGCCGAACCCTGCCTGCCCGGCATGATCCAACTGCTGTCGGGCGATGATTGGGTCAAGGCGTGGTTCGAAGTCGTGTCGAAGTACCTGGCCCGCGCCGACGAGCCCGAGGAAGTCGTGGCGCCCCCGCAGAAATCGACGCAGGGAGAAGGCGATAGCGAGGCGCCGAAGATGGGCTCCGGCCTTGGTGGCGGCTCTGCACCGATGCGACGCAAGGTCGTACCGGAAAGTGTGCCCGCACCGAGTGGACCGAACCCGTCCGGCAACTGAAACGGCCACCGCCCACGACTGACACCTCAGGAGCCCCTTCTGGGGCTCCTGTCGCTTGCAGATCCACTGGCGTCGCGCCGGGAGGCGCTCGCGTCACATCGTCATGCCGCCGTCGACCACGAGCACGTGGCCGGTGAGGTAGCCCGCCTCGTCGGAACTGATGAAGGCGCACGCCGAGGCGATGTCGTCCGGCGTGCCGAAGCGGCGCACCGGGATGTGCTCGATGGCCTTGTCCTTCACCATCTGCGGCAACGCATCGGTCATGTCGGTCGAGATGAAGCCCGGCGCGATCACATTCGCCGTGATCCCCTTGGAGCCGAGTTCCTGGGCAATCGTCTTGGTGAGGCCGATCACGCCCGCCTTGGCCGCCGCGTAATTGGCCTGCCCGGCGTTGCCGCTGATGCCGCTCACCGAGCCCACATTCACGATACGCCCCCACTTGCCACGCAGCATGTGGCGGCTGGCGGCTCGGCAACCGGCAAAGCAACTCCGCAGGTTGACCGAGAGCACGGTGTCGAAATCCTCGTCGCTCATACGGAGGATGAGGCCGTCCCGCGTGATCCCGGCGTTGTTGACGAGGATGTCGAGCCGGCCATGTGCCGAGGCGACATCCTCCACCAACTGCGCGAAGGCCGCCGCATCGGCGAGATCGCAGGAGCGTGCCTCGGCGCTGCCGTGTGCCGCGGTGATGGTTTTGACCACATCGCCCAACGCCTCGGCATTCCGAGCGACAGCCACCACATGGCGCCCGTCACGGGCGAGTCGAAGGGCGATGGCCTTGCCGATGCCTCGGCTGGCTCCGGTGACGATGGCGACGCGACGTTCGATGGCAGGATCCTTTCCTCGGGATGCTGGGGCGTACAGGGCGAGTGTATCGGTCTCCGACGGCCCCGACGGCCCGGTCCCGCATCGCTATACTCCCGACCCACGGCATTCCGCCGTTGCAGGAGGCATCCCTTTGACCGAAGCAGAGATTGAAGCCAAGGTGATCAACATCATCGCTGAGAAGATCAAGGTCGAGAAGACCGAGATCAAGCGAGAGACGAACTTCATGACCGACCTGAACGCGGACAGCCTCGACATGGTCGAGTTGCTGATGGCCTTCGAGGAAGAGTTCGGCACCAAGATCCCGGAAGGCGACGCCGACAAGCTGCAGACCGTGGGCGCAGCCATCGATTACATCAAGAAGTGCAAGGCTGCCGGCGGCTGAACACAGGCCGTACCCGAGCAGGTCCCGAGACCCCAGAGAGAACTGAGCGCGCCCCATGCCACGGGTCCTTGTCCAAAGGAACCCCGGGGGGCGTTGACGAGCCCTCCTTGCTACCTTTTGTGTAGGTTCCCCGATCCATGCGCACCCTGACCCTGCGACGCGTCGTGGTCACCGGCCTTGGGGCCGTGACCGACTGCGGCCATTCCGCCCCCGCCACCTGGGATTCGATGATCCACGGCCGCTCCGGCATCGGACCGGTCACGGCCTTCGCCCAGAGCGGCGACTGGTCAGTCACCTTCGGTGGCGAGGTGCGCAACCTCGACTTCACGCAGGTGCTCGATCCACGCGATGCCAAGCGCATGGATCGCTACTGCATCTTCGGCTATGTGGCCGCCTGCCAGGCGGCGATGGACAGCGGCATCGACTTCAGCACGGGTGACCCCTATCGTCGCGGCGTGGCCATCGGCAGCGGCATCGGTGGCATCGAGACGATCGAGCTCGGCATCAACAAGCTCGCCCAGTCTGGCCCCCGCATGGTGAACCCGTTCACCGTACCCAAGCTCATGCTGAATTCCTGCTCAGGGCAGGTGAGCATCCGGTTTGGACTCCGCGGCTCGAACGTGGCCACGGCCACCGCATGCGCCAGCGGCAGTCACGCCATCGGTGCGGCGTACCACTTCATCCAGCGGGGCGATGCCGATGTCATGATCGCCGGCGGCGCCGAGGGCTCGGTGACACAGCTCTGCATGGCGAGCTTCGCCGCCATGAAGGCGCTGAGCACGCGCAATGACGCCCCGACAGAGGCCAGCCGACCCTTCGATCGCGACCGTGATGGCTTCGTCCTGTCCGAGGGTGCCGGCGTGATCGTGCTCGAGGAACTCGGGCACGCCAAGGCACGCGGGGCCACGATCTACGCCGAACTCGTGGGCTACGGCGTCAGTGGCGATGCCCACCACATCGCAGCCCCTGATCCCGCGGGTGCAGGTGCGCAGCGTGCCATGGTCAACGCCCTGGCCGATGCGCAGTTGTCCCCAGACTCGATCGGCTACATCAACGCCCACGGCACCAGCACACCGCTTGGCGATGCCGCCGAGGTCGCCGCCGTGAAGCAGGTCTTTGGCCACCACGCCCGGAAGCTCTCCGTCAGCAGCACCAAGAGCGTGACCGGCCACGGCCTCGGCGCAGCAGGTGGCATCGAAACCGTGGCGACGGTCATGGCCGTGAAGTCAGGCATCCTGCCGCCGACCATCAATCTGCACAGCCCCGACGACGGCTTCGACCTTGACTTCGTGCCCAACCACGCCAAGGAGCGTGCCGTCCGCTACGCGATCAACAATTCCTTCGGCTTCGGTGGCCACAACACCAGCCTCGTGTTCGCCCGCTTCGACGGCTGACCGCCGCGCGAGATTCGTGGTGCGCCGAGGTACGCCGGCGCGAACCGTTCAGGACCTTGCCGGAGCCATCAGGCGTTCGGATTGCTCCACCGCGTCACTGAAGTTCGGCGCACAGGCGTCGGCATCCATGAGCTTCCACAGATCAGGCACGATCTGGAACGGCTGGCCGCCCACGATGATGCGGACGCCCTCGGCTGCACGCGATGCACGAACGGCAGCAATCGTGTCGGCAAGAGGGCGAAGGGACAGCGAACTTCCGACGCCCAGCGCCAGCACATGGATCGGGCGCCCCGTCTGGCACGCATCGAGCATGGCCACGATCTCGTCGGCAGGCGTGTTGGCACCGAGGCAATCGACCTTCCAGCCGGCCACCTCGAAGAGATCGGCGAGCATGCGGACGCCCATGTCGTGATGGTCGCCGCCCACGCTCGCGGCCAGGACGCGCCACGGACGCTCACCCTCGACCGGGACATCCATCCGCAACTGGGCCATCATCGACTGGGTGGCGTGGGTCACGAAGTGCTCGTCGGCGACCGATGCCTCCTGCATGTGCCACATCCGGCCGACCTCGGCCATGCTGGGCACCAGGATCCGCTCATAGACCTGCGCAAGCGAACGGCCGGACAGGCGTGCGCCGTGCACCACATGCCAGGCCCGATCGCGGTTGCGCTCGAGCAGGTGCAGGAGGTAGAGCCGCGCAGCGGTCGAATCGCCGCCGGTGGCATCGAGCAGGGAACTCGGCTGCGGCACTGGGGTACCGAACACGCGCTTGAGCGCTTCGTCGATGAGACGGCACGCCACCATCGCCTGCTTGGGGAGTTGCTCAGCCAGAACATCGCGCAGGGCGTGCATGCTCTCGACGACATCGATGTCCTGGATCTGCCGGGATGAGAAGGCCACGCGCGACCACTGCACCTGCTCGACCAGAAGCTCCACGCGGTCGAACGCCACGGCCACGGCGAGGTGCCCGAGCCGCTGGAGCATCTCGGCCTTCCACAGTCGCTCCGCACTGGCCCCGTAGCGCACCTGGATGCCGGGAGCCCGCTCAAGCAGCCGGGTCGCAGCCCAGCCGGCAATGGCACGGGACACGCCGTCGATCGTCTCGGCAGCCTGTCTGCTTTCGGTGTTCACGCGTGCGGGTTCGCTCGGCCGACGGCCGGGGATTCACCCTGGTTCGGGCGGGGTTATCGTCAGTTGCGCTTGCCGCCGAACATGGCGGCGAGCCGGAACGCCAGCTTGAGGGCCTCGATGTAGACCCAGACGAGCGTGACGATCAGGCCGAACGCCAAGTACCACTCGGCCTCGCGGGGAGCGCCGGACTGCACGGCGTCGTCGATGACGCGGAAGTCGACCACCAGCCACAGGGACGCCAGCCCCAGAACGAGCACATTGATCCCCAGGCCGATCAGGGCCGGCGTACCACCCTCCAACGCACTGCCGATCGAGATGAAGGGCAGCGACACACCGAACAGCGAGAGCACGAACCCGATCAGCATGACGACCAGCAGCCCGACAGTCGCCACGGTGAGCGCCATCTGGAAGGTCTGGCCGCCGCGCAGGATGCGGGCCTTGTAGAGGCCAAGCATGGTTCCCATGAGGGCCATCGTGATCACGAACGCCTGGAGCGCCAGGCCACCTGCCACGGTGATGCCCTTGGACTCAAGGATCCTCTCGAGGAAGAACGTGACCGATCCGATGGTCGCACCTTGAAGGATCGAATAGATGGGTGCGACCCAGCGCGCATGGCTGGGGCTGCGCCAGACGGCAATGAACGCCACGAAACTGAAGATCAGCGAGGCGATCATGAACCCCATCGCCCAGCCCGGGTTGGCCTTCGTGACTGCGTAGGCGATGGCGCCAGCGATCGCGCAGAGCATGGCGCAGGCGCCGGTCTTGTTGATCACGCCTTGCACGGTGGCGACACCACCCGCGGGCTGGGCATGGACCTTCTGGTCGAAAAGCTGATCGGCGAAGACGGGGTTGCTGGATTGGAGTTGGCTCATGGAGTTGATCCCTGAAGAGGCTGGTTGGATTCTAGGGCACGACGCTGGGTGGTCGAAACGGCTCACGCTGGCCGCTGCGACGACTGCTCGGCCTGGCGCGCTTGCGAGTACCGGGCAAGCTGCCGCGCAAGCGTGTCGGCATGGGCGGGGTGAAAGCTGAAATCAAAGCCCAGACCGACATAGGTGCGCTGGCTGCTGTCCAGGCGGGAGTGGGCCAGCTTGGCGGCCACCACGATCGGTACTGGCATCGATGCTCCCAGCGGAATGCGCAGCCAGAAGGTTCGGTGGCGAGCAAAGACCGGCGCTGCCGTGTGATCGACCCGCAGGCCGACCCCACCGGTGGCCATGTTCATGAGTTCCGCCTTGACCGGTGGACCGACCTGTGGCCTGCGCGTGGGCTCCGCCCCGATCGTGCCGTGCTCGAGGTACTCGCGCGCCACCGCGTCGTAGGCCACCTGCGCATCATGCACGCTCGCCGGATCGAGCAGCGGGAAGACATCGATTTCCGGCGGAGTGAGGCCGCCAAGTTCAAGACGCGGATGGCGGCGCAGGCAGCGCTCCACGGTGGAGGGCAACTCCAGACGCAGCACGCGGCCCTCCTTGCCGGGAACATCGCCGATCTTGCGCGTCCTGAAGGTCCAGCGGTTCTGGCCCAGCGAGATGACGCCGACGAGCGAGACGCCATCGTGCAACTGGATCGGCATGCCAACCGTCGCCGGCGACTCGACCAGGACATCGTCCTCTCGCAGTTCGAGCACATGCAGGCGCCAGATCAGGTCGCTGGCGTCGCGGGATTCGGCACCCTTGCCGGGCCTTGCGATGGCCACCTCGATGGCACCACCGCGCTCAAAGACCTGAGCCATGGTCCGTCGCCACTCCGACGTCCGGGATCGCTGTGCTGGCATGGATGCATCCTACGCGGCGAGGATCACGAGGTTCGTGTGCGCTGCAAGGCTGCGAGCGCCCGAGCGGCCTCCATGCATCGGTCGGCCGTGGCAGGATGGCCCCCGAAGCGCACGGCGTAGAACGAGTCGACCACCGATCGAAGGTGCATCCCCGCATCGGGTGAGCGCAGGGCGAGCGTCGCGGTGACCTCCAGCGGTGTCATGCCCGGTTGACGGATGGCACCGCGACGGCGTGCGGCACGAAGTGCATCCAGATAGTGCCTCGCCAAGGCGCGCTCATGTGACGAAGCGGATGGGCCCAGAAGCTGCGCGATGTAGCGCCGCCTGCTGCGAAGCATGGCCAAGACGACGATGGTGACCGCCAGGACCGTCCCGATCGAGGCGAGCCAGAGGCTGCCGACCAGGCCCGAAAATGTCTCGACCAGGCGCTGGCGGATGGCATCGAGCGCCCCCCACACGGTACGGACCGGACGGGACAGCACCTCCCGCGTACTCACCATGCTGCTGGCAAACTCGGACTGCGCCTGGACATCGAAACTGATGACGTGGCGTGTCCAGGCGAAGTTGAGCGGATCCCAGAGCCATCGCAGCCCGTCGGCCCAACTGCGCCGCTCGGCCTGGAGCAATTCGAGCGTCGTCGTCGGCGTGCCATCGAAGGCCGTCCACTGCGCATCGCCCGTACGCACCTCGACCCAGGCATGGGCGTTGGACGAGCGCACGATGTACTGCGACTGCGATGCGTCGTACTCGAGCGCGATGAAGCCGGCCACCACGCGAGCATCCACACCCATCGACTGGCACATCGCGCAGAGCGCACTGGCGAAGTACTGGCAGTGTCCCTGACGCGACGACGCCAGGAAGTTCACGATTGGATCCTCGCCGCGGCGACGACGGATCGAGCCAAGATCGGTCGTGTAGCGGAAGTCTCCCGACAACAGCGCCGACTGGAGCGCCGCCGCCACGGCTCGGTTGCGAATCCAGCGCGCTGCGGGACTGACGGTGGCTTCGTCGAGATCGGGCACGGAGCGTCCGCGAGGCTTCCATCGCTCCCACAGCTCGAGTGCCAGGGGTTGCACCCCGTCCACCGGAAAGCTGGGGATGGGCCCCGGCTCGATGACTCGACCCGACAGCAACGCCATGTCGCGATCACTGGCGTAGGGCTTGACGGCCACGGCGTATCGATCGAACTCGCCCATGCGGCTCGAGGCGCTCGTGAGCAGCATCGTGGACTGGTCAAACGCAACCGTCATGCCGTCGGCAGCCTGGATCGAGATCGGCGCGAGCACACTGAAGACCTGGTTCGTGGCAAGCCCTCGCATCTGCACGATCTGCCGGTAGACCTGCGAACGAGCATCGATGCCCGAATCGACGAAGGGCACGAAGGCGTCGCCGACGCCTTCGATGTACTCCCGCTCCACCTCCTCTGGCACCTGCCACGAGAGGGAACTGGGGTCGTAGCGGTCGAAGACTGCACCACGCAGCCGGAGCGGATCGGTGTGCTCGATCGCCAGACCGTCAGGGCCGATCCACCGCACGGTCATGACCTCGGTTCGCGAGTCCTCGATGCGTTCATCCGAGGCAAGGCTCACGCGCAGCGAGAACCCACCGGATCGCGTTCGGCTCCACAAGTCACCCCCGAATCCCTGACGGGGAAAGCTGAGGAAGACGAGGACACCGCAGACTGCCGTCAGGATCACCGAGGCGACCGCAAAGCCGGTCCAGCATCGCAGGGGGGACGCGCCAGCCGCGGGCTCGAAGGGCAAGGCCGACCACCCGGCCGGGAACCGCATCGCGTGACCTGCGGCAGCGCGCTCGGTGCTCACTTGGACCCATGCTGCCGCCGCACAGGCAGGCATGAGCAGCGAACCCACGACCAGCGGAATGCCCGCCAGCAGATCAGTGCCATCGAGCGAAGCGAACAGGAGCAGGATCGATCCGAGCACCAGCACGTGCCGTTCGTCGGCCGCACGATGCCGGGCGAAGAGCTTGATGACCAAGGCTGCTCCGCAGAGGAAACCCACCTGCTCCACATCCGGTGGACTCCTCGTCATGAAGGTCAAGACCCCCGTGGCCACAATCAGGCTGGCGATGATCCAGTGCGCAACGATGGTGGGCAGCCGCCTGGGCCGTACACCCTGCGCAAGCACACCACTGGCTGCGGCCGCAACCAAGCAGAACGACAGGAAGACGAAGGAGTCATTGGCGATGCAGAAGGCCGACAATGAGAGCATCGCCGTGACGAGGATCAGCGACTGCATCGCGCGGGGCATCGTCATGATCCGCTCCCTTGGCGCGATGCAAGGCCCTGCAACTGTGCAGCCGACTGGTGCACGGCGGCGCCGCCGCCGACGGCTGGGTCGATGCGCCCGGGGTGGATGACCACCGTGGCTGAACGCTCATCACCGGGACCGGAGACCATGGCACTGGTCCGGGGCGCATCCAAGTCGAGCTTCGCCAACTGCACCAGCAGTCGATCAAGGTGGCGTACGCCACCGGTTGCTGGCATGGCCGCACAGGGCAGGCCATGCACGCGGAGGCTCACCTCATGGCCGAGCGCGATCGCGCTCGAGGCGATGCTCGCGGCCATCGTGATGGCATCCTCTTCACGCTGCCGAGCATCGACGCCGGCTGGCAGCCGACCGGCCAAAGCGTCGGTGGGCTGCGAAAGGTTGAGCACCAGACGCAGCCGTGGGTAGCTCGGGCTCGCGCGCTCGATCACGGCCAGCTGCTCCCGCGATGCCGAGCGACGCCACGCCACATCACGGAGGCTCGTGAACTCGGGTGCATCGCGCACACCGAAGAACTCCTCGCCATGGCCGGGCCGGGATGCCGCACGCTGGCCGGCCGGACCGTGGTCAAGAAGGGCCCGCAGCCGTGGGGCGGGCACGCGCACGACGCGCGGCAGCACGATGACCGTGGCCCGTTTTCGCCATGTCACGCGCTTGCCCACGAGCCCGAATGGGAACGACGACTGTGCCATGACATCGACAAGCTGCACTTCGCCACGGCGCTCCGGCCGCCAGGCGAGTTCCACCATGCACCGTTCGCCGGGCCCCACCGACACGAGCCAGCCCTCCCACGGACCGAGTGCCGATTCACGGATCGAGACGGCAAAGGCAGGCCAGATCCACGACGCATTCCGGACCTCGTACTGCAGCACCAGCGGATGACCAACACGCGCATCGCGTGGTACGAGCCGACGGATACGGAGCCCCATCATCATGGCACCGCTGGCAACGCCGCTGACGACGATCATGCCAACCGTCGTACCCACCGCCCAGATGAGCAGGTTCGATGGCCGCCAGACGACCGCCATGACCAGCACGAGCACTCCGATCACGAAGACGAATCCGTCGAGCGCTGGCCGATAGGACAGGCGGCGCCTCATGGTGTGCGTCCACAGGCGCCGATCGAAGGCATCATGCCCCCTGCTCCGGCACCATCTTGGGAACCGTATCCCGCAGGCGATCGATCGCTTCAAGCAGCGTCTGGCAATCGCTCGGACGGAACGAGCCACCGGGAAGGTCGACGCTCCATCCGCTGACCGCATTGCGGGCGATGCGATGGTGGGAACCCGGCTCGAGGTCAGGGCGCGTACGGGGGCGATCGACCAGCCGCCCGTCGACGCCATCGCCATCGAGGTGATCCACCCGGTACCACGCCTGCTCGATGCGGTCATCGCCATCGGTTCCGTCCACGGGGGCTTGCACCATGAAGTGCTCCTGCGCAAGCACCCGCCAAGCCGGGGCGTCCGCTCGAGCCAGCGAGGCGAAAGCCGTGGCGAAGAGCGGGAAGGTCCGTTGTGCCTGGCGGGCATTCGCATCGACTTCGCGTTGCGCCAGGTAAAGCACCGCACTGCCCTCCTCGATGCGCTGCGCCGCCTCCTGAGGCCATGTCCACGCCTTGCGGAACGCACCACGCTCGCTCGCTGCACACACCGCCACGCGCGGTGACTTCACATGGTCGATCCCGATCGCGGCGATGCGCTCACGCCACGCGCGACTGCCGGCGTGGGAGTCTTCGACGAATCGGTCTGCCTCGGCCAGCGGCACGAGTGCGACCACCATGCCATCGCCGATCTCGATGGGCTGGCCCGGAAGCGGCAACTCATCCTCGAGCAGCAGCGGCACCAGCGTGTCGAGCACCATCTCCGCGGCGAGGGCATGCTCGACGGGCACCTCGAGGAGCTCGAGCTCGGGGCGGCCGATCCGCAACAACCCGACGGTGCAGATGGCCACATGGGATGACGGCACATCGGGCTGGTCGCTCACGCCCGGCAGGCGCACGATTCGCCACATCAATCGATCGATCGGCACGGCATCCGAGGCGAGCACTTCCCGGTCAAGCTCGGTACGCGGAACGAACTGGCCGGTCGTCACATCAAGCACTCCAGCCGCATCGGCGATCGAACCCGCGAGGAGATTCAGGAGCTGGAAGTACTCGTTCGGACCCTCGTCACCGTCGAGCTGGACCTGCAGCCGGATGACCCATGAGCATGATGCTGCTGCGCCGAGCATGGCGCGCCACGCATCGTCGATCTCAAGCGCCTTCTCGCACCAGAGCGCCACAGGGCTCTCCACGCCGTCAATCGCGCACTCGAGCGCCCACGTGACCTCTCCCTCGGGCACGTCCATTTCGGAACCGACGGGCTCTGCTGCGTCCATCCATGCCGTGAGTGCAGCCAGCACTTCCGCGGCGGTCGGCGGGTCAGCATGCGGCCAGAACGCCACGAACTGCAGCGGCATCGGCTCGAGTTCAGGCCATGAGCCTGAAGGAACTGGCGCGTGGTCACCGGGCTGCTCGTGGTCCATGGTGCTACGCTACACCGCGACGCCATGGGCCCACTCATGACGGAACCTGCACGCCCCGAAGCCGCTCTCGATCTCCGCGGTTCGCCGCCTTGGCTCCTTGCCTCGATCGGGGCGGCCGCGCTGATCATGGGCTTTTCGTGGTTCGGTGGGTTGATCAGTTGGCACGATGCCATCTCGCCGCCATTCGACGGCACGCCGGCACTCACCCTGTCCACCTTCAATCCGCACGGCACCAAGGATGCGCACGCGGTGTGGATCCTCTCGGATCGTGCGCTCTGCATCGGTCCCTATTCAGCTGCAACATGGACCGCCATCCGCACCGCTGCGCTCGGGGCCACCGTCCTGGGCAGCCTGATCGCGTTCCATGTCGTGCTCAGGCGGCTGGCACGATGCGGTGCCGGACAGGCCGCATCGGCGACGGTCCGGGAAGCTCGCCGGATGCTGGTCTGGTGGATCCTTCCCCTGCTGGTGATGTTTGTTGCCGGCACCATCCTCACGCTGGATGCCTTGCGGATGGCCGGACTGGTCTGGATCGGTCTCATGTGCGTGGCCTGGCTGCCCTGGCGCATGGCTCAGACCATCCGAGTCCAGGGCCCGGGCATCGGGTTCCTGATTCCGACACTGGTGCAGGCCTTGATCGGGATCGCCTGTTTGGTGGCCGCCGTACTGGCCGGAGGAGCGTTGGTCTCCCCGCGGGCATAACCGGGCCCCGATCGCCACGGGCCTCCATCGGACCCGGTCCGAACTCCATCACCGCTGCAGGCGTTCCTCCATGCTCGGGCGTACAGTCCCCAAGCCCACCTTCACCCAGAACCAGGAGAACACCGTGGATCCACTTCGTCGCTTGATGACCGCCGTCCTTGCCCTGCCCGTGGTGGCTTGCGCCGCCCTGGGGTCCCAGCACACCGCCGATGCCAAGCCGGCTGAAGCACCCGCCGCGCAGCCCGCCCCTGCGGCCCCTGATGCCCCGAAGGCGGACGCTCCGAAGGCCGATGAGGCCGAAGCCGAGATCAAGAGATTGCGCACCGAAGCCCAGCTTCGCGAGGAACAACTCGCTGCCGAACTGGCGCGCGTGCGTGCCGAGAAGGCGCGGCTCGATGCGGCGATGGGGCTGTATGCGTCCCAGCAGGCCAAGGCCAATGAGCCTGAAGCCACCCGACTCGCTGCCATGCAGCGCGAGGCCCAGCTCCGTGCCGCCACGCTTGACGCGGAACTTGCCGCAGGCAGCGCCGAGATGGCCCGAATGAAGGCCGAGCAAGACCTGCTCGACATGCGTCACCGCGTGAAGCTGGCGAGCTTGCGCCGCGAGCAGGAAGCGCTCGCCGCGGAAAACGCCCTGACGGCGGAAAAACGCCGCTCCGAGCAGGCCCGTCTCACTGATGAGCAGATGCGCGTGGAGATCGAGTCGCGCACCCTGCTGGGCCAATTGGCCCAGCGCGATGCGCGGGACAAGCTCCGCGATGCGGTCGACCCGCTTGAGATGTACCCGCGCGAGCCCTACAAGGACGGCGTGATCACCATCAGCGACCGCCGCATCTCCCTCAACGGCCCGATCGTCAGTGGTACTGCCGACTTTGTCTGCGACCGGATCGACTGGTTCAACAACGAGGACCGCACCAAGCCGATCTTCATCGTCATCGACAACTCGCCCGGTGGCAGCGTGATGCAGGGCTACCGCATCGTGAAGGCGATCGAGACCAGCGATGCCCCGGTGCATGTGGTCGTGAAGAGTTTCGCTGCCAGCATGGCTGCGACCATCGCCACGCTCGCCCCACACAGCTATGCGTACCCCAATGCGATCATCCTGCACCACCAGATGTCGACCGGCATCAACGGCAACATGACTGACATCGAGCAGGAAGTGAAGATGGCGCAGGAGTGGGAGCGCCGCCTCGCCGAGCCGATTGCCCGCAAGATGGGCATCTCGATGGCCGAGTTCAAGGACCGCATGTACAAGGCCCGCAAGACCGGCGACTGGGACGAATTCGCCGACAACGCCGTCAAGCTCAAGTGGGTCGATCACATCGTGAGCGAGATCCGCGAGGAAGGGATTCGTCGCAAGCCCACCTCGGCGCCTAATGCCCCGATGTGGACCATGTTCGGCGTGAGCATGAAGCAAGACGAGCAGGGCCGGCCCTACATGAGCCTGCCACCGCTCGATCCTTACGACTGCTACTTCATGATCAACCCCCGCGGCTTCTACCGCATCGAAGGCCGCTGAGGCCCGACTGACCGCCACCGATCGCCGGGCGGTGCCGCATGGCACCGCCCGGCCTTTCGTTCGGTGGGCTTGGCATGCGCTCGGTCCGCGCGCGGGTCAGAGCACGAGATTGACCATGCGGCCCGGGACCACGATCACCTTGCGCGGCGACTTGCCCGCCAGATGAGGCAGCACATCGGGATGGCCGAGCGCGATCGATTCGACCTGTGCCGCATCGGCCTTCGTCGGCACCATGATCCGGGCACGGATCTTGCCCATGACCTGGACCGCGATCTCGACCTCGTCGTCCACGAGCATGGCTGGATCGGCGATCGGCCAGGGTGCATGCACGACCAGGCCCGATCCCCCGAGCTTGGCCCAGAGTTCCTCAGCGGCGTGTGGCGCGAACGGTGCCAACAGCCTGACGAATCGCTCAAGTTGCGCGTGGGTCAGCCCACCATCGGCCGGATCCTTCATCTCCTGGGGACGCGTCGCTGCATTCACGAACTCGATCATCGATGCGATCGCGGTGTTGAACGCAAGCCGGTCGATGTCACCGGTCACCTTGTGCACCGTCCGATGCAGCAGGCGCTCGACCGCAGGATCCGCCTGCCGCGCCAGCAGCAGCCCTCCGGTGCGCTCATCGACCGCCAGCCGCCACGCACGCTGCAGGAACCGGTGCACGCCCGCGATGTCCCGCGTGTTCCAGGGCTTGCTGGCCTCAAGCGGCCCCATCGACATCTCGTAGAGCCGGAAGGTGTCGGCGCCGTACTCGGCGATCACCTCGTCGGGATTGATCACATTGCGCAGGCTCTTCGACATCTTGGCGATGACCTGCGTGACCGGGCCACCACCCCGCTCGTGATGCGCACCACCGCTTTCCTCGACCTGGTCGACGGCGACCAGGCTGCCATCGCCCCGTTGGTAGGCGTACGCCGTGAGCATGCCTTGGTGGAAGAGCCTGCCGAAGGGCTCCGGCGTACCGACATGCCCAAGATCGAAGAGGACCTTGTGCCAGAACCGTGCATAGAGCAGGTGCAGCACGGCATGTTCGGCACCACCCACATACAGATCGACGCCACCGGCGTGCAGGCTGCCATCGCTGCGCTGGCTCTGCAGCCAGTAGCGCTCGGCCTCGTTGGACAGCATGCGCGACCCATTCGCCGGGTCGCAGTAGCGCAGGTAGTACCAGCATGAACCGGCCCAACCGGGCATGGTGTTCGTCTCGCGGCGGACCGGCGTGCCAGGCGGCAGGATCGCCGGGTCAACGCCCGCCTCGCCGGCGGTGGTGTTGACCCAGGCCGTTGCCTTGCCGAGCGGCGGCACCGGCACATCGCTCTCGATGGGCTTGTAGTCCGCCAGCTCCGGCAGCAGGACGGGCAGCGCGCGCTCCGAAACCGGATAGTGGCGACCCGCCGCGTCATACACGATCGGGAACGGCTCACCCCAGTAGCGCTGCCGGCTGAAGAGCCAGTCGCGAAGCTTGTAGTTCACCCGCCGCGCACCGCGACCGGTCTTCATGAGCCAATCGATCACCGCAGCCTTGGCTCGTGTGGTGTCGAGACCGTCGATCGAGCAGGACGGACCGCTGCTGTTGCAAGCCACGCCGTGGCCGCTGGTGGCACCGGTCCCATCGAACGCCACGCCAGCGATGTCGACGACCTGTCGCACGGGAAGGCCGAAGGTGCGCGCGAAATCGAAGTCACGCTCATCGTGCGCCGGCACCGCCATGATCGCGCCCGTGCCATAGCCCATGAGCACGTAGTCGGCGGTCCAGACGGGGATCGACTGGCCCGTCGCAGGGTTCACGGCGCGGAGGCCGGTGTCCACGCCGGTCTTCTGCTTCGAATCGGCCTGTCGGTCGACATCGCTGCGTTTGGCGGAAGCGGTCGCGTAGTCGCGCACCGCAGCCAAACCCCCGGCCTTGATGGCTGCCTCCACCAGCGGGTGCTCGGGCGCGACCACCATGTAGGTCGCACCGAAGAGCGTGTCGGGTCGCGTGGTGAACACGCGCAGCATGCCAAAGCCCGGAACCTCGAAGTCGATCTCGGCACCCTCGCTGCGACCGATCCACTCGGCCTGCATCGTGCGTGTGCTGTCCGGCCAGTCAACCAGGTCCAGATCGCCGAGCAGTCGCTCTGCGTACGCCGTGATGCGGAACATCCACTGGCGCAGCGGCATGCGCAGCACGGGGTAGCCGCCGCGTTCACTCGTGCCATCGATCACTTCCTCGTTGGCGAGCACCGTGCCGAGCTTCGGACACCAGTTCACGGTCTGTTCGCCGAGAGACGCCAGGCGATGCCGGTCGAGATACGCCTGTCGCCCTGCAGCATCGAGCGATGACCAGGACTGGCCCTCCGCCCGGCGACGCCCGGACTCGAGTTCGGCCTCAAGCTCGGCAATCGGACGCGCACGACAAGCATCGCTGTCGTACCACGCGCCGTAGCACTGCAGCCAGATCCACTGCGTCCAGCGGTAATACTGCGGATCGATCGTGGCGAACTCGCGTGACCAGTCGTAGCAGAACCCGAAACGCTTCAGTTGGCGGCGATAGGTGTCGATGGCCTTGCGCGTGGTCACGGCAGGATGCACGCCGGTCTGCACCGCATACTGCTCCGCCGGCAGGCCGAAGGCATCCCAGCCCATGGGGTGCAGCACATTGAATCCCTGCATGCGCCTCGCCCGGCAGATGATGTCCGTGGCGATGTAGCCAAGGGGATGGCCGACATGGAGCCCCGCGCCCGAGGGGTACGGGAACATGTCGAGGCAATAGAACTTCGGTCGACCGGCATCGAAGCCTGCGTCGCCGGGATTCAGCGTGCGGTACGCGGCTGCGTCGTCCCATGTGCGCTGCCAACGCTCCTCAAGTTCGTTGGCCAGCGTCGCGCCGTAGCGATGGGGAGTCTCGTTGCGTTGCTCATCCATGGATAGGCGGAGCCTACCCGTGGAGTCTGCCCTGCTGGCTCAAGCAGGTCGGCGCTGACCCACCAGGCGCATCGCCTCACCGACGAGGTAGAAGCTTCCGGTGACGCAAATCAGGTCTTCGCGACCGACCGCTCGCGTGGCCACATCCAGAGCCTCCGACAGCGAACGGGTGACCTGGCTCATCTTGCCGCTGCGCTCGGCGAACATGCGCTGCAATTCGTTGGGGTCGGCAGCCCGCGGTGTCCCGGCTGCGCGCGTGAAGATGACCTTGTCGGCGCCGAGGTGGACCTTGTCAAGCAGCCCAGCCATGTCCTTGTCTCGGCAGCACCCGAAGATGCACACCATGCTGTCGTACGGGACATGGGCTCCGACGCAGCGCATGAGCGTGCCAACGCTTGCCGGATTGTGGGCGCCGTCCACGAGGATGCGTGGGCGATCTGCAATGAGTTCCATGCGGCCGCGGATCCTTGTCGCCATGAGCCCGAGGCTGACCTTGTCATCGGGGCACGAGAAGCCGGCCGACTTGAGCACATCGATCACCGCCAGCGCCAAGCCGCAATTGGCCGCCTGATGCTCGCCCGGCAGAGGCACCGGCAGGTGCTCGAGGCGCGTGGTGCGGGTGTAGAAGCACACGCGCGTGTGCGCTCCCAGGTCCGGCGTCGTGCAGAAGCGGCTGCTGAACTCGATGTCCTTGTTGACGATCATCAGCGGTGCACCGACACGAGCCGCCACCTCGCGGAAGACGGCCTCGACCTCGGGCTGGGCCTCGAACGCCAGCGCAGGAACGCCCGACTTGAAGATGCCGGCCTTCTCACGCGCAATGCTCTTCACATCCTTGCCGAGGACCCGCGTGTGATCAAGGTCGATCGATGTCACGACCGAGACCAGCGGCGTGACGACATTGGTGCAGTCCAGCCGGCCACCCAGGCCGACCTCGATGACCGCGATGTCGACAGCCTGCTCGGCGAAATGCACGAACGACAGCGCCGTCATGAGCTCAAAGAAGGTCGGTTCGAACGGGAGCTTGCCGGCGGCCTTGGCCACGCGCCGCATGAGATCGAGGAAGTCAGCCTCGCTGGGCATGGCGCCATTGATCGTCACGCGCTCGCGCACATCGACCAGATGCGGACTGACGAACTGCCCCACCGCATAGCCACAGGCCTGCAGCATCGCACTCACCATCGCCACGGTGCTGCCCTTGCCGTTGGTGCCGGCCACATGCACGCACTTCACCTGCTCGTGCGGGTTGCCGAGCACCTCCAGCAGCTTGTGCATGCGGTCGAGCTTGAAGGGCTCATCGCTGTACTGCACGGTGTGCAGGCGCTCAAGATCCACGCGCTCGTTCAGCCACTTCAGGGCCACCGAGTAGTCGCTGAAATCGCCGCGTCGCGCCTTGGTCTGCTCGCTTCTGGACAATTCGCTCGTCCGGTGCTCAGCGAGCTTCGGTTCGAGCGGCTCCTCGGCACGCTTCGGCGCCGCCCCCCGCATCGCCGGCACGCCGATGATGGGTACATGCGTGACCGGAGCCTCGTCGAGCACATTGCGATGCGCCGCAGGCGCCGCCACGACCGGTGGAGCCTTCGGCGCGGGCTTCGTGGCAACGACCTGTGCCGTCGCGGGGCCGCTGGCCGGGGGTCTCGCGGCAGTGGACTGTGGCTTCGGAACAGGCTTGGTGCCGGATTTCGCACTCGGCTTCGTCGCAGCCTTGCTCGAGCCCTGCTTGGTGGTGGTGCGCGAACTGCGGCCCGTTGAAGCGCTCTTCCTCGGCATCCGGGCGAGTCTACCGATCGCCTGCCTTCGACGCAAAAGCCGGAACATAACGCTTTACGCGACAAGGCTTTGCGAGTTTCGTTCCGAGAATGCCCGCGGCCTAGCATGGACCACCATGATCGAGCCACAGCATCAAGTCCATGTGAATTACGCCCAGGAGTCCTGGCGCGCCCTGCGCATGATGAGCGAATTCGTCGACGCCACCGATGCCCTCGCGCGCATCGGCCCCGGGGTGAGCATCTTCGGCAGTGCGCGAACCGCGAAGGAAGCACCCGAGTACGCGGCTGCCGAGGAGTGCGGCCGCTTGCTCGTCGGGAGAGGCTTTCCCGTGATCACCGGAGGAGGACCCGGCATCATGGAAGCGGGCAACAAGGGTGCTCTTGAGGCCGGCGGCGTGAGTGTGGGCCTGAACATCACGCTTCCGCGCGAGCAGGAGCCGAACCCCTATCAGTCGATCGAGCTTTCGTTCCGCTACTTCTTCATCCGCAAGGTCATGTTCGTGAAGCACTCTCGTGGCTTCATCATCTTCCCCGGCGGCATGGGCACGATGGACGAGGCGTTCGAGAGCCTCACCCTGATCCAGACGATGAAGATCGCGCCCTTCCCCGTGGTCTTCGTCGACAAGACCTTCTGGGGCGGGCTCTTCGATTGGATCCGCGGCACGATGCTCGAGCGCAACAAGGCGATCAGCCCCGAGGACTTCGAATTGTTCCACCTGACCGACAGCGTGAGCGAAGCCGTCGATCTGGTGCACCAGGTCTATCTGGGCACACGGCCCTGGGCCACCAAGCTCCCTCGCTTCGATTCCGTCGAACCTCGGCCGGCGCAGGCGACGCGCGAACGGACCACGAGCCGTCGATCGTGGCGAACGGGCGACGAGTACATGGGTTCGGCTGACGACTTCGAGTGACCTTCAGCGCCACTCGTGGCGTGGATAGCGCCGCTTGAGCGCCGGGACGATGTCCGGGTAGAGCCGCGTCCAGAAGCCCGGCAGGTCCGAGGTGACCTGCAGCGGGCGGAAGTTGGGACCGAGGATCTCGAGCAACACCGGCACGCGGCCCGCCGCCACGTTCGGATGCGCCGCCGTGTCGTAGAAGTCCTGGATCTTCGCACGACCACGGGGCGGCTTGCCGGCCTCGTAGGAGAGCTTCATGGAGAATCCACGCGAGAGCTTGATCGCACCCGGCGCCATGCGCTCGACGAATCGGCAGTCCTCGTGCGTGAGCAGGTCCTTGAGCCGCTCAAGCACCGGTCGATCACGCACCTGGTTCCACCGGGTCGCGCCATGCGCCCAGTCCGACCAGGCGAGCTTCAGGTCGTTCCCGTCGTAGGCCGGGAGCGCACGATCGGGAAACCACTCCCGAACGCAGCGCACGCGCTCGATCCACTGGCGGGCATCATCGTCATAACGCTCGGGCACCAGCTCACCTGACAGGACCATGGACGCGATCAGCTCGCTGGCCCGGCCAAGGTCGCGCGGCGGCCGGACCGTGCGCGACAGCACAGCATCATCGAAGCGTTCCTCCTCGACCTCTTCGACCGCAAGGCTTCCGGGCTCCCACCGCTCGCTTACCGTACGCACGAAGCGGCCAGGAAACGCTTCGCGCACCCAAGCTTCATCAAGGCCGATCGTCATCGAAAGCGTGGACTCCTGCACCTCGGTTCCGCCACCCTCGCGGACATCGAGTGCGAGGAACGGGCCGGCACCGCGCAGCGCGCTCTGGCGATCGATCGCCACCTTGCGCCGCCCTGCCAGGTAGGCGGTCGGCTTCTGGGCATCGGGGCGCCAAGCCACCATGTCGGGGAACCCGGCCAGCATGGCGCGGGCGCACGCCGCGTCATCGATCGACGACTGATCACCCGTGGCGACGGCATCATGCAATTGCTGCGCCACCCGCCGTGACTCCCGGGCAGCATCCGGATCGAGGAGCCCACGCCCGTCGCCATGGGAATCCTCGAGCAGGCGCTCCCGGAGGATGACATCCCCGGGGCGATCATGGGCCTGGAGCACGCGCACTGGATCGACCCCGTCGCGTACGAGCACATCGCGCCCTTCGATCATCGAGCACCATGTCGCCACCCGACGGGCGCATCCCCGGTGCGCAGCCTCGACCATGGCACGGCCGATCCTGGGATGCGCCGGGACGCGGAGGATCGCCTGGCCCAGGCGGGTGATCGCACCCGATGCGTCAAGTGCACCGATGGTGTGCAGGACATCCATCGACCGCGTCACCATCGCCGCATCGGGTGGATCAAGCCACGGGAAGCGTTCGATGTCGCGCTCTCCCATCGACGCCAAGTGCAGCAGTGGACCGGCCAACTCCACGCGGCGCACTTCAGGAGCGTCGAAGGCCGCACGGCGCGCCTGGGACCGCTCGCTCCACAGGCGCAGGCATGTTCCTGGCATCGTGCGCCCGGCTCGGCCCGCGCGCTGCTCGGCGCTGGCTCGACTGGTCTCCTCGAGACGCAGGGCATTGAAGTTGCGGCGCGGATCGAAGCGATGCATGCGCACCAGACCGCTGTCGATCACCACGCCGATGCCCTCGATGGTGAGGCTGGTCTCCGCGACATTGGTCGCCACCACCACCTTGCGCTGCCCGTGCGGCACCGGTGCCAGGGCGCGGTCCTGCTCCTCGGGCGTGAGCTGGCCGTGCAGGGGGAATGTCACGATCGGTTCGCCGCGCCGTCGTGCGAACTGCATCACGGCCTCGATCGTGCGATCGATCTCGGCCTTGCCGGGCATGAACACCAGCACATCCCCTTCGAGGCGCTCATCGAGTGCAAGGGCCAGTGCCGCCACCGCGCGCTCCGTGATCGACTCACCTTGGCGCCCATCACCGAGTTGGCGGACCGTGACCGGGAACAGGCGACCTTCGCTCGTGAGCGGTTCGACGCCAAATGCCTCGCCGAGCCGGTCGCGATCGAGGGTCGCGCTCATCACCACCAGCTTCAGGTCCGGTCGCGCGCCGGCCTGCAGCCGACGAACGAATCCCGCCGCCATGTCGGAATGCAAGCCGCGTTCATGGAACTCATCCAGCACCACGCAACCCACGCCGCGCAGCGAGGGGTCCGACTGCAGTTGCCTCACGAACAGCCCATCGGTCACGAACCGGATGCGCGTTGATGGGCTGCTCGCACGCTCGAAGCGCGTTTGGAATCCCACCAGCCCGCCGAGTTCCACACCCATCTCACGCGCCACGCGCCGCGCCACGCTGCGCGCCGCCAGCCGGCGCGGCTGCAGCACCACGATCTCGCCCTCGATGAGTGATCGCTCCAGCAGGATCTGCGGGACCTGCGTGGTCTTTCCGCTGCCGGTCTCGGCACTCAGGACGAGCGTGGGCTGCGCCCGGAGGCGCGATTCGATCGTGTCCGCCAGTCGACGGACCGGCAGGCTCTCGCCCAAATGGCCCATCGCTGGACTCAGAAGACGCCCGACAGGTGCTTGCGCATGTCCTCGAGGAAGCGGCCGATCTGGCCCTGCTCCGCCGGGCTGGCCGTCGTCTCGATCTCGGACTGCCAAAAATCCATGAACGCAACGGCACCCTCGCCCTCGAGATCAGGCAAGCCATCGCGGCCGTCGGCCATGCGCTTGGTGCGACGCTCCTCGCTGCGCTTGACATCGGACTTGATCTTCTTGAGGCGATCGGCGTCGCTCTCCTTGCCCTCGTCGCCGCGCGTGACCAGGCGCATGCGGCGCTCCCACTCGACCAGCCACTGATCGAGGAACTTCGCACGCTCCGCGGCCGGCAGTGCCAGGTAGCGCTTGCTGCCATCGGCAAGGACATCCTTCGCGAGCGTGCGCACGTTCTTCGTCATCTGCTCACGCGACGGTCCGGTCACCCCCGCCATGAAACCGGCCATGACCGCGCTGTCGCCGGAGTCCATCCCACGGAACCTGCCGGCGAAGTCCATCATGAACTTGAGGCGCTCATCGAGCGGCAGCTTGTTGAAGTCATCCAGGGCCAGATAGCCCAGCACATCGTCGACCGGTGCATCGAAGATGCTCGGCGGCGGCTTCCAACGAACCGCGAACCACCAGTACAGCGGCAGGGCGAGCAGCAAGGCCACGAGCGTGGCGATCGCCAGCGAGCGCCATGCGCGACGGTCATCGAATCCTGCGGGAAGTGCAATCATCCATCAGCCTCCATCATCATCATCGGGAATCCCGTCGTCCATCGTGGCTTCATCCACACTGCCGTCCAGGAAGACCCCGTTGCGTGGGCTGCGCGCACCCTTGAGGTGCCGATCCTCGCTGTCGATCAGGAGCGGGATCTTCACGGCGCCGCCGTCGGCACTCAAGAAGGGCTTCTCGAGGAACCGCGTCACCAGCCGCGCCTCGAGGTCGTTGCGCACGCGGTCGCGCTGATCCTGCGGGGTATTCGGAGGCAACGCAGCGAGCGCCTGGAAGACATCGAGCTGGAACTGCGGGAGGTAGCGAATCAGCCCGGGCACATAGGTGTAGCTCGTGCCGGTGGCAAGCGAGTCCTCGTTGGAGTCACTGGGGCAGAGCCAGATCGGGCTGTCGATCTCGACATACCCCTTCAGCGCCTTGGGCAGCCCGCCCTCAGGCCCCTCGGGCAGCACGACCGGAATGAATTCACACATCGGCAGCATGCCCTTGCGAACGTTCATCGCCGACTGCAGGCCGGTGAAGGCCTGCTTGAGGTTGCTGCGGCATGTTGCGCTCTCGCTCTCGGCGCGGATCGACGACAGCGCGGGCAGCAGGATGCCGATCAGGATCACGATGATCCCGATGACCACGAGCACTTCGATGAGCGTGAACGACCGGCGCATGGATGGATCGTAGCCGCGGCGGGCCGGCCGGCCACGCGCCAATCCGCATGAATCCATGTCGATCAGGCCGAGAACATCGCCTCGACGAACTGGTCCGGATCGAATGGCTGGACATCCTCGGGCGTCTCGCCCGTCCCCACGAGCTTGACCGGCACATCGATCGCATCGCGGATCGCCACCACGACACCACCGCGAGCGGTGCCATCGAGCTTGGCCAGGAAGATCCCGGTCACATCGACGGCCTGCTTGAAGACCTGCGCCTGCTGGATGGCGTTCTGGCCGCTCGTGGCATCGAGCACCAGCAGCACCTCGTGCGGTGCATCTGGAATCTTGCGCCGCACCACATCACGGACCTTGGTGAGCTGGCGCATCAGGTGGTCCTGCGTATGCAGGCGGCCAGCCGTGTCGATGAGCAGGACATCGACGCCGCGGCTCAGGGCCGCCTCGGCGGCATCGAAGGTCACGGCTGCAGGATCCGCATTGGCCCCGCCAGCCACGACCTCCATGCCCAGGCGCTGCCCCCATGTCTTGAGCTGCTCGACTGCACCGGCGCGGAAGGTGTCTGCCGCACCAAGCAGCACCGTGCGACCGCTGTCGCGGATCGTCTTGGCGATCTTCGCCACGCTCGTCGTCTTGCCGGCGCCATTCACACCGACGACCAGAATGACCGTGGGCTTCCCGGATGCATATCCAAGCCCGGTCGGCGCTTCCTTCCAGCGCGCCTTCAGCGTCTTCTTCAGGAACTCGAGCGCATCCTCGCCGCGCTCGACGCGGCCGGCGCGGTACTCCACCCGCAGCGCTTCCACGATCTCGCGCGCGGCACGCACGCCAACATCGGCGGCAATGAGCCGCGACTCGAGCTCGGCGAGCACATCCTCACTGAGCGACTTCCCATGCAGCAGCGTCTTCAGGCCGGACCCGAGCGTGGCTGCCGTCTTGGCGAGCCCTCGCTTGATGGCCTCGACGGCCGTACGGAAGATCACGCGGCGCCCCCGCCCGCCACGCGGCGTGCCACCTGGTCGAGCACCCCATTGACGAAGCCGCCGCTGCGTTCGGTGCCGAACTCCTTGGCCAATTCGACGGCATCACCAATGGCCAGCCCCGGCGCAACCTTGCCGATCAGGAGCTCGTACCAGCCCAGTCGGAGCAGGTTGCGGTCGATCATGGGTTGTCGGTGCGATGGCCAGTCGGGCGCCAACGCGACGATGTCGGCATCGGCATCAGCGCGGTGCTCCCACGCCAGGCAGGCCAGCGCAAAGCCAGCGTCATGGTGCGTCTCGTTGCCATCGCTCTCGTCGAGCGATCGACGCACCGCCTCGGGCGATACGCCTGGCACCGCATCGAACTGGTACATGGCCTGCAGCGCACAGCGCCGCACGACCAGGTCAGCGGGTGCGCTCACTGAAGCTCCCTCTTTTCCCATAAGAAGCCCTGAAGCTCCTTGATGGTCTGGGCGGCACCGATCGCGGCGCGCATGGCTTCCTCGCCCTTGTTGCCCTTGGCTCCTCCGGCACGAGCCTGCGCCTGGCTCAGGGTCTGGCAGGTCAAGAGGCCGAAGGCCGCGGGCTTGCCGAACTCAACCGAGATCCGCACCAGTCCATGCGCCACGGCATCGCAGATGTGCCGGTCATGGCTCGTCTCGCCGGTCAGGACGCAGCCGAGCGCGACCACGGCGTCGACATCATCGCGTACCGCGGCGGCGCGGCTGATCGCCACGAGCTCGAACGCGCCCGGTGCTTTGAGGATCCTGAGCTTCGACGGGTCCCCACCCGCATGCTCGAACGCCTTGACCGCTCCACGCTCGAGAGCGCTCGTGAGGTTCGAGTGGTAGGTACTCGTCACGATCACGATGCGCAGTGACCGGGCGTTGATGGCTGCGGAGGGAACGGCAGGTTGCATGGGGCGAAGATGGTAGCCTCGTCCCATGCACGGAGCGCTGCGCCGGCTTGCCGCAGGGGTCCAGGCCGCGCGCACCGGATTGGCCTACGGTGCCATGGCCGAGGGCTGGTTCGCGGTGGCCATCGCCCATCGCGCCGGCCGGCTCGAGGGTGATCTCACCGTGCTGCTGCTGTCCATGAGCGTGGTCTCGCTGGGCCTCTTCATCTTCGGCGTCGCCATGAACGATGTCCTGGATCGCAAGCATGACCGTGCGTTCGCCACGGAGCGGCACGGGCGATGGCTGGTCTCCGTGCAGTGGCTGGCCGCACTGGCCGTGGTCAGCCTGCTCGCGGCGCTGGCAGCCGCGTCGCAGTTCGGTCGTGGTGGCATGCTGGTCGCGGGGCTCTCGGCCGCCGGGATCGTCGTCTACAACGTGCTGGCCAAGTTCATCCCGGCCTTCGGGTTCGTGAGCCTGGGGGTGATCGGTGCACTGCACATGCTCGTCCCGGACCAGCACCCGGTCGTCCTCCTGCCCTTCTGGTTCTCGATGACCTTCACGGCCATCGTGGCGGGCATCGTGCATCGCCTGCGGCAGAAGCGACCCGCCGCCACGGTCCGCGGGATGCTCTTCGCCACGGCGCTGTGGGCTGCATGGTCCGCCCTGCTCGTCTGGTGGGTCGCGCCCCAGGCCCTGGACCCCATGGTCGGTTTCGAGCGTCCGAGGGACGGCATCATCGTCGCGTGCATCCTCCTGGTCGCATTCGTGGTGGTGTCCTTGGCCATGCGGCGCATGACCAGCGGTGCGCCGCGCCAGGCCGACCGGTTCGCGCGACTGGCCACGCTGACGCAGGCCCTGATGCCTTCTGCATGGTTCCTGTGCATGGGTCGGCCCGAGGCCGCCGCAAGCTTTGCCGGTGCTGCCTTGGCGCTGGCCTTGGTGGACGCGGGCGTACGGACCGGCCTCCACCTGGCGCGACCACTCGACTACCAGCCGTGAACTACCATCGCTCCATGCGCTCTGCCCTGGTCCTGCTGCTCCCGATGGCCTTCGGTCCACTGGCGGCTGCGCAGCAGGTCGATCTGGTCGTGAACGGCGAGTCGCTCGCGGGCTTCGTGCTCCCCGTCGAGCCGGTCGATGGTGGGCTCACGATCACTGCAGAGCGCCGCTGGGAGTGGACCACGCTCGACACCAAGCGGCTCTGGCTCGAGGGCGATGTCCTGGTCAACCTCGGTGACTATGCCTTCAGTGCCCCGTCCGCGAGCGTGTGGATCAACCGAATCCCGTCAGCAGGCGGACTCATCACGCAGTACGCCGTCTACTTCCCCGTCGCGAGCGAGCCCACTCGGTACGCCGGCATCGGCGCTGGCGGCAAGGAACTGCTCGTCACCGGCAGCACACGGGGCGCCGTCCAACTCACGACCGTGCTCACCGATCGCGGCGCTCCGGCGGGAAGGCCGGAACTTGGCAAGGGTGTTGCGCGATTGCAGCGTCACCTTCGAGGGATCGCCACGGGTGCACCCGTGCTCGAACAGCTTCCCGACATCGATGTCACGCCCACACCGCCCGAGACTCCCATCTCGGTCGGTGCGCCGATCAGGGCCAGCACCGATGCGACCGCCCTGCCACCGGTCACGATCCGCACGGCTGATACCGGCACGGTGCCCATCATCGCCGGCTCGGCCACGGTGAGTTGGTTCGGTGGATCGATCCTGCTCGATTCCGCCACTGACTCCGTCACGATCACCGGCGGCGTGCAGATCGATGCCACCGGCATGCGGACCGACGACGGTCCGCGCGACCTGCAGCTGTCGGCCGAGAGCAGCGTGGTGTTCCTCGAGCCCGGGACGCTTGCTGCGCTGAAGGCCAAGGGCAAGGATGCCTCGCCGGCCACCACGCTCAGCGCGCTGGACATCGTCGGCATCTACCTCGAGGGCGATGTCGTCGCGACGGACTACCAGTACACCATCCGCTGCCGGCATATGTACTACGACCTTGTGCGCAACAAGGCGTACGCCGCCGACGCCGTCTTGCGCACCGTGGACCGCAAGGGCATGCTCCTCGTGGCACGCGCCGCCGAAATGCAACAGGTCGCCGGTCGCCAATGGCGCGTGGGTGAATCGACGCTCTCCAGCAGCGAGTTCTTCGTCCCGCATCTCTCCGTGGGCGTCTCGCGCGCCACCGTGACACAGACCGCTGCAGGCGATTCGTTCGTCATCGCCGATGACGTGACCGGCCGGATCGGCCGCGTGCCGTTCTTCTGGATGCCCACGGTGCAGGGCTCGCTCGACCGCATGCCGATCAAGGGGGTCCAGCTCGGCTACGGCGATCCTGAAGGCACGGTCTTCGGCGTGGAACTGGATCCCTTCGTGCTGCTGGGCCTCCAGCGGGAGCGCGGCCTCGATGCCACGCTCGAGGCCGGCGTGCAGTCTGAGTACGGCATCAATGCCGGCCTTCGCATGAAGGGTGACGCCGGCGGCAAATGGAATGCGGACTTCTTCGGTGTCTATGACTTCGGCAACCCCGAACAGACGGCCAACAGCGGCGATGTGGTCAGCCCGATCGAGTGGCGCGGCATGGTCACGGCCGACTGGGTGCTGCAGTCCTCGCCCGATGCCGACACCCGTCTGCAGCTGGGCGTGCAGAGCGATCCGACGCTGGTCAGCATCTTCCGTCCCGATGACTACCAAGAGAGGCGTCCCTACGAGACTGCCGCGTGGACGACCTCGTCGACCGACAACTCGATCTTCGACTTCGGGGCATCGATCAGCGCGAACGACTGGGTCAGCACGATGTGGCAGCTGGCCAGCCGCCCGTACACCACCGAGAAGTATCCCGAGCTCAACTACCGCCGCTACGGTGACCGGATCTTCGGCAGCGCCGTGACCTGGTCCAGCGAGTACTCGGGCTCGGTGATGTCACTGAACATCCAGGACACCGACAGCGATGAGATCGGTGCGGATCCCGATGCGATCAGCGTCAATCCACTCTTCGCCGCCTCGCAGAACATCCGCGAGGCCTATGAAGGTGCCGGGTACGACTCGGACATCCGAGGTCGCGTGGCCACCCGGCAGGAACTCGCCCTGCCGCTCGATGTTGGTGATGCGCGCATCACGCCCTTCGCCTCGGCCAACGGCATCGGCTATTTCTTCAACGACTTCAACGACTATTCCTCCGAGTCGGACTCGGTCCGCGGCCTGTTGGCCGGCGGCGTCCGGGCCAGCACCACCTTCACCGCTTCCTATGACACCGTGCGCAGCCGGCTGCTCGACCTTGAGCGCCTGCGCCATGTCATCAAGCCTTACGGCATGTTGTGGTACGGCTGGGATTCGAACGACCTCACGAACTACCCCATCTACGACCAGGAGTGGGAAGGTTGGTCAGGCGGCACGGTCGGCCAGGCCGGCATCGACCAGCGCCTGCAGACCATGCGCGGCGGTCCGGGCAACTGGCAGAGCGTGGACTGGGTCACCGTCGATGCGGGCGTGGTCGTCGATGATCGCGGCAATGATCTGCAGCGCACCACCAACACCCCCGGCGACACCTTCGGCCTCAAGAACTTCCAGAGCCCGATGCCGAGTTTCTATGCCTGGCGACCGGAGTACAGCCAATGGGGCGATCACCTCTACGGCCAGGGGACTTGGGCGCTTGGCGACGCGCTGGGGCTCTACGGCATGATGACCTGGATGCTCGAGGACCGCGACAGCCAAGGCGACGATCTTGCGCAAGGTTCCCTTGGCTTCCGCATCAAGCAGTCCCCCGCCGTGACCTGGTACACCGAGTACCGCTATGTCAACACCTTCGATGACACGGGTGAGTACCCCGATGACGAACTCCTGCAGGGCGGCATGCAGTACCGGGTCAGCGAGAACTACAACATCGCGCTCGCCGGTCAGTACGACTTCCTCGCCGAGACCTTCCGCAGCGCAACCGGCACCCTCACGCGGCAGTTCCCCGATTTTGCGGTCACGATCAACGGGGGATACGACCTGATCACCAACGCCTACACCTTCGGACTCGGGATCTCGATCTGGGGCCAGAGTGCGGACCTCGGCTCGGCCCTCAATTCCGCCTTCGCCCAGAACTCCTCCCTCGGCGGCCGCTGAGCCTCAGCCCTCGAAGAGCACGCCATCGGCCGGGCCCTTCCACGCAGCGCCGACATGATCGCACGCTGCCTTGGTCAGCCGCCGCCCCTGTCGCGTGCGCGCCACGAAGCCAAGCTGGAGGAGATACGGCTCGACCACATCCTCGAGCGTTCCGGCATCCTCACCCATGCTCGCAGCGATTGCCTCCACACCAGCTGGACCGCAGCCATACACGCCAGCAAGGGCCTGCACATACGCACGATCGAGCGCATCGAGCCCCAGCGCATCGATGCCCTCGAGTTCGAGTGCCTCGTCGACGGCACTCAGGTCGAGAGCGCCGCCGCGGCGGACTTGTGCGAAGTCACGGACCCGCCGCAGCAATCGCAGCGCGATGCGCGGGGTGCCGCGGCTTCGCCCCGCGAGCCGATCAAGCGCCCCGTCGGGGATCCCACGCATGCCCTGCAGTCCTGCCGCACGGCGCAGAATCTCGACGAGCTCAGCGGCTCCATAGAAGCCAAGATGGTGGGCGATGCCGAAGCGGTTGCGCAGAGCTTGCGTGAGCAGGCCGGGCCGCGTGGTCGCACCGATGAGCGTGAAGGGCCTGAGCGCCACCGTCACCACACGCGCATGCATGCCGCTGTCGACCGTGAAGTCGATGCGGAAATCCTCCATGGCCGGATAGATGTACTCCTCAACCGCTGCAGGCAGCCGGTGAATCTCATCGATGAAGAGCACATCGCGTTCTTCCATCTTCGTGAGCGTGCCGATGAGGTCTGCTGCCTTCGTCAGCGCGGGACCGCTCGTGACATAGGCACGGCTGCCCATCTCGTTGGCGATCACATGCGCGAGCGTGGTCTTGCCAAGTCCCGGCGGACCATGCAGCAGGACATGCTCCATCGGTGCCGATCGCGCACGCGCGGCATCGATGGCGATCGACAAGCGCTCCTTGAGGTCTGGCTGGCCGATGTACTCCGCCAGCCGCTGTGGACGGAGTGCTGGGCCAGCCGTGGCCTCGGGCTCACGGTCGTGACCTTGTTGCGTCGCCTCGACGAGTCGTTCTCGTGCCATCCTTGGCTGCCCGGGATCAGAACCTGACCTTCGGTGCCTCGCGCTCGCCCTCGCCCGCCTCGAAGAAGCGGAAGGGCCGGAAGCCGAACACACCGGCGATCACATTGTCGGGAAAGACGGCCAGCTGCGTGTTGAAGTCGCCGGCCTTGCCGTTGTAGCCGGTGCGCGCGAAGGCAATTTCGCCCTCGAGCTGGCCCAGCGCGCCCTGCAGCTGCAGGAAGTTCTGGTTGGCCTTGAGATCGGGATAGGCCTCGGCCACGGCGAGCAAGCGACCGAGTGCGCCGGTGAGCTGCTGCTCGGCACCGATGCGCTCATCGACCGAACCAGCGCCCATCGCCGAAGCCCGAGCCTTCATCACGGCCTCGAGCGCGCCCTTTTCGTGCGCGGCATAGCCCTTCACCGTCTCGACCAGGTTGGGCACGAGATCGTGGCGCTTCTTCAGGCTGACATCGATGCCGCTGAAGGCGGCTTCCGTCGCCACGCGCGCACGCTGCAGTCCGTTGTAGACGCCGATCACCCACAGGGCGACCACGACGACGAACGCAAGCAACGCTCCAACGATCACCAAGGCCATGCCCATTGCGGACCTCCTGCACCGAAGTGCACGCGGATCCTACCGCTTCCCCAGCGCGGCCATCGCGCCCGAGGTCGGCATTCGAGGAGCAGGGTTCCTCGCTCTCGCAGAGCCAGTGCCTGGTGGTGTCCTCACCATGCGGTGGGTTCGGGTCGGCGGCTCAGTTCCACGAGGCACCACGCGGCCAGAGGCCGTGCGACTGCCGATCGGCTGCGCGCATCAGGCCGCGCATGCGCTGGACATGGTCCCAGATGATGGTCCCCTGCGATCGGCTGTCGCCTGCTGCCAGGAGTGCGTAGCGATCATCGTCGCCGTGCACGAGTACATCGCCTGCAACATCGATCGCCGCCTGCGCCGGGATCTCGGCGTTGGCCACGATGCCCAACACCTGGTCCACCATGTGGAACCGGCGCAGCGATGGATCGGCCAGTACGCCATGCAGTTCACGCCGCACCCCGCGCGCGACACCTGGATCCTCGGGCCGCATCGGTTCGAACATCGCTTGGTGATAGAGCCGGTCGCCTTCGGGCGCCTCGACCTTGATCATCCGCGCCCGGCTCACGCCATGGAGGACGACATTGAATCGACCATCGCCCAGGGGTTGCACCTGGACGAGCTTGCCCACGCACGCCACCTCGCGCAGCCGGCGCGGCGATCCGTGGCAACTCGACAGCGCAATGGCGCGGGCGTGGAGCAGTCCACGGTCCCCTGCGGCTGCAAGGCAGTCCCGAACCATCTGGCGGTAGCGCGATTCGAAGATGTGCAGCGGTACCGCGGCATGCGGCAGCATGGCCACCGACCCGAGCGCAAAGATCGGGAGCGGTTCTCCGAAGTCCACGGACAGTTCCACGGCCATCTGCAACAATGGTAGGACCATGGGCAACTGGCTCGACAACCATGTCTTCGCGGGTGCCTGGCCCACGGCGATCGTGCTGGCCGGGCTCGCGATCGGGGTGGCTGCACTGGCCGTCCAGTCAGGCATGGCCCGCCTGCTCGCCGTTGCCGCCCTGCTCCTGGTCACCGCGATCGCCGCACCCATCGCCGACCGCCTCGTGACCACGCCTGGCGAGCACGCAGAGGCGCTGGTCCGGACACTCGTGGCCGCGGCGGAAACCGCCAACCTCGGTGGCATGCGCGGTTGCTTCGACCGCGACGGTTCGATTCACTATGGCTCACCCGAGTCGCCTGGCATGGACTTCGAGGAAATCGATCGTGGACTGGCCAGCCTTCGAGGCAAGCACCGCATCGCGTCCAATCGGATCACCACGCTCGAGGCCCGGACCGAGGCCGGACAGGGGATCGTTGACCTGTCCTGCAGCACCGAGACCGCCAGCATGGGCGGCATGGGTGCCGTGCCCACGGACTGGATCATCGGTGTACGGCAGTTGCCTGACGGAACCTGGGCGATCCATCGGCTGGTCTGGACCCGCGTCTTCCGCGATCGGCCGCGCGCCTCGATGTGGTAGCGCCGCAACGGTCCCTAGACTGGCGCCATGGACATCGACCTGCGCAGCGACACCGTGACCCGGCCGACCTCGGCCATGCGCCAAGCCATGATGGCCGCGCCGCTGGGCGATGATGTGCTCGGCGACGAGCCCACGGTGCAGGCGCTCGAGGCCAAGGTTGCCGCGCTCCTGGGCAAGGAGGCCGCGCTCTTCACCCCGAGCGGCACGATGGCGAACCAGTTGGCGATCCGCTGCCAGACCGAGCCGGGCGACGAGATCGTCGCCCACGCCGAGAGCCACATCATCCACTACGAGACCGGCTCACCCGCAGCACTCTCCGGTTGCATGATCCGTTCGCTCGATGGTCCTCGTGGCCAGTTCAATGCCGAGGCGGTCCACGCCGCGATCCGTGGCTCCGACATCCACTCCCCGCGCTCACGGCTCCTGGTCCTGGAGAACACGCAGAACCGCGCCGGCGGCACGGTCTGGCCGCTCGATGCCGCGCGCACCGTGGCCACGGCCGCACGCACGGGAGGACTCTCCATCCACATCGACGGCGCTCGGCTCTTCAATGCGTCCGTCGCCGCCGGGTACAGCGTCGCGTCGTTCGCCTCCCTCGCCGATACCGTGAGCGTCTGCTTCAGCAAGGGCCTCGGTGCGCCCGTCGGCAGCGCGCTCTGCGGCCCCGCCCTGCTGATCACGCGTGCCCGCCGCTTCCGGAAGATGTTCGGTGGCGGCATGCGCCAGAGCGGCCTGCTCGCGGCGGCCTGCATCCATGCCCTCGACCATCATGTCAAGCAGCTCGCCCACGACCACGCCAACGCTCGCCACCTGGCCACCCTGCTCCAGGGCATCCCGGGCTTGCGGCTTGACCCCGGTCTCGATGGCATCGAGACCAACATGGTCTTCTTCTCCATCGATCCCTCGCTCGGCACGGCGACCGAGGTCTGCACACGGCTGGCCGCGGCCGGCGTGCGCATGATCCCGATGGGGGCACGACGGATCCGCGCGGTGACGCACCTGGATGTCGACCGCGCTGCCATCGAACGGGCTGCAGGGATCGTGCGTTCGATGCTGGCCCGCGGTGCGCCCTAGCATGAGCGCATGACCGATCCGCGCTTCGACCAGTTGGCCGCGATCATCAGCCGCCACTCCTGCGACCTCCAGAAGGGTGATCATGTCCTCATCGAGGCGTTCGACATCCCCGATGAGATGGTCGTGTCGCTGGTCGAGGCCACCCGCGCCATGGGTGCCCACCCTCATGTGGCCGAGCGCTCCCCGCGGATCATGCGTGCGTTGAACGAGGCTGCCTCCGAGGACCAGCTTCGGATGTGGGCTGATTGTGACCTCTTCCGCATGGAACGCATGCAGGCGTACGTCGGCCTGCGCGGCGGAGCCAACGCCAACGAGATGTCCGGCGTCCCGGACGACCAGACCAAGCGCATCGGTGCCCTCTACGGCAAGCCGGTGCACATGGAACGCCGCGTCAAGCACACCAAGTGGGTGGTGCTGCGCTGGCCGAGCCCGGGCATGGCCCAGTTGGCCCGCATGAGCACGCGCGACTTCGAGGACTTCTACTTCCGTGTCTGCTGCGTGGACTACGCACGCATGGAACGCGCCGTGACGCCGCTGGTGGCCCGCATGAAGGCGACCGACCGTGTGCGGATCAAGGGACCCGGCGACACCGACCTTTCCTTCAGCATCAAGGGCATCGGGGTGGTCCCCTGCTGCGGCTCCCGCAACATCCCCGACGGTGAGTGCTTCACCGCGCCTGTGCGCGACAGTATCGAGGGTGTGCTCCAGTACAACACCCCGACGATCTACAACGGGACGAGCTTCGCCAATGTGCGCCTGGAATTCCACAAGGGCCGCATCGAGCGCGCCACCTGCGACGGCGACTCCGCTCGGCTGAACGCGATCCTCGACGCCGACGCCGGTGCTCGCTTCATCGGCGAGTTCGCGCTCGGCTTCAACCCGATGATCCTCCATCCCATGCAGGACATCCTCTTCGACGAGAAGATCGCGGGCAGCTTCCACTTCACGCCAGGCCAGTGCTACGAGGAAACCGAGAACGGCAACCGCAGCCAGGTCCACTGGGACCTCGTCTGCATCCAGCGGCCCGAGTCGGGCGGCGGCACCATCGAGTTCGACGGCCAGGTGATCCGCCGTGATGGTCTCTTCGTGGTCGATGACCTGCTCGGACTCAACCCCGACCGACTTGCCTGAACCCCTGTCACCAACCCTCAACCCCGAACCAGGATGTCGCCCATGCACCGACCCATCACGACCGCTGTCATGCTTGCCATCGCGATGCTGCCCTGCACCGGCTGTGATGACGGTGCGACCTACAGCACGGCCACGCCGACACCGACTGCGGCTCCGTCAGCATCGGCACCAGCAGCCGAGACCGCTACAGCCGGGCAGCAGCCCGCGGCTCCGACAGGGGCGCGACAGTCCAGCAGCGTCCTCGGCAAGGCACGCGACAGCGCGCTCGACGTGCGAGACCAGATGGAGGCACGCGACCGCGAGATCCAGAAGCAGATCGACGACATCCAGCCGTAGGTGAACATCTCCTCCTTGGGCTGGGGTGCCCCGCGGGGGCAATCACCCGCCGCCGACGCTCAGCGTCGTGCGGGAACTTCGATTCGAGTGGCGCCTGACTCCAGGATCACTTTCCGGGCGCGGGGGGCGCACCTGGATCGCTCACGATGCCGATCAGCTCGACATCGAAGAACAGCGTGGCCTTGGGTGGGATCGCTCCTGGGCGACCTTCGGGGCCGTAGGCGAGCTGGAACGGAATGACGAGCTTGCGCTTGCCGCCCACCTTCATGCTGCCCACGCCCTCGGTCCAGCCCTTGATCACCCCGCCGAGCGGGAACTCGGCCGGCTGGCCACGGCTCACCGAGCTGTCGAAGACCTTGCCGTCGTTGAAGTAGCCCGTGTAGTGCACCTTGACCCTCGCGAGGGGGCCGCTGGGCTGAGCCCCTGTACCCTCGACCAAGTCCACATATTCCAAGCCGCTGGGCAGGACCACGGGTTCCTTGTCGCCGGTGTCCTCGCCTGGGAAGCGACCTTGCGCCGTCGCGCTGGTGATGGCACCGTCCACGGCACTCAGGGTGATCGTGTGCACCTTGCCCTTGTGGTACATGCGGACCGTGTAGGTCGGCGGGTCGGCAAGTTGGTCGGAGACCACGCTCGTGACCTGTCCATCGACTTTCGTGCGCGCGGCGGCCACGGCACCCTTCAGGTCGAGCGCTGGAGCGGTGACCTTGCCGGTTGTGGCATTCACCACCACGCGCTTGATCGTGCCATGGCCACCGATGATCACTTCGTACTGCAGCACGCCACCGTGATCGTGCACATCCGCCTCGACCACCATGCCGGGCACCTCCGCGACGGCGCGTTCGATCGCCTGGTCGAAGGTCACGGCACACGCAGCCAGACGCTGCTCCATCTCGGAAGGGTCGGTCGGAAGCGCCGAGTAGTCGGGGGAGGTCTGAGCGACGGGAACGAGCATGAGCACAAGGGCAGCGAGCAACGAGGTCATGGTGTCTCCTTGGTTGGGGGATTGATCCTAAACCGGGCAGACACCCTCTGCCGGAATGAAAAAGGCGCCCCAGACTCCCCCACGATGGAGTCCGGTGGCGCCCGAAGTCAGAAGGTCGGGGCCCACATGGGGGCGCCGCGCAGGCAACGCGAGTGATCGCGCGCCAGTGAGCCCCCGTGACGGAAACCTGCTTCGCTTGAGGGCGGGGCAGGCGCCCCGAACGGGGCCGTCCGACATGCCGCATTCGCGGCGGGGGCCCTTTCCTTCCAAGCAAAGGCAAGGTAGTGCGGACTCTGCGCCATGCAAGCGAATTTTGTGTCGCCCGATGACCTTTTCGGCAGGCAGAGTCTGACTGCGGGCTTCTCTGCGGGACGAACTTCCGGCTGCCAGCCCTGATCGACCCGCAGGGGCGCTCTCACCCCTCGATTCAGCATGCCCGCGGATCGATGCAAAGGCTCAAGGCCTCGGCCAGCGAGTGCATGGGGTTGAATCTGGGAATGAACTCCTGCCCAATGAAACCCGTGAACCCGGTCTGCGCGATGGCTGCGCAGATCGCCGGGTAGTTCAGTTCCTGGCTGGAGTCGATCTCGTTGCGGCCCGGCACCCCGCCAGTGTGGTAGTGAGCGATCCAGCGCGAGTGCTCACGGATGGTGCTGATGACATCGCCTTCCATGACCTGCATGTGATAGATGTCGTACAGCAACCGGAATCGCTCGTCATCGACGGCCTGCGCGAGGCGAATGCCCCAGGGGGTCCGATCGCCCATGTAGTCCCGGTGATCGACCTTCGAGTTCAGCAGTTCCATCACGACCGTCACGCCCTCGGCGCGTGCGGCGGGCATGATGCGACGCAGGCAGGTGGCGCAGTTGGCCAGCCCCTCGTCGTCGGCCATCCCCCGGCGATTCCCACTGAAGACGACCATTCGCGCGATCCCGGCCTTGGCCGCCAACGGAAGCAGACGCTCTGATTCCTTGACGATGCGATCATGGGTCTCGAGGCGGTTCATGCCCTCACCGATGCTCGTGGGACCGTTCGCGACCGAGCAGACCAGCCCTGCATCCGCGGCGACGCCCCACTCGGACTCCCCGAGAAGATCGATGCCTGTGCACCCAAGCGCCTTGACTCGGGTGCAGAGGTCCTTGAGCTCGAATCCCCCGTAGCACCAACGCGCCACGGAGTGGGCATAGTTCTTCCCCGCGACCGGCGGGTTGGGGCGAATCGGCGGTGAGTGCCTACTGTCCTGGTCGATGGCCTTGGCATCAGCTGCCAAGTGCACCACCGCAGCGGCCGTTCCAGCAGAGGTCATGAAGGTGCGCCGGTCCATACCGGGGAGGCTACGAAAGCGAGCCGGATCGCGGCAAGCGAACCTGCGGCACTGACGGGGCGCTTGCCAAAAAGAACAGCGCCCCCGGCAAGCCGGGGGCGCTGTAGGAAAGAGCAGTTGGAGCCATTCCAGCTCGTTGCCGAACTGGTTTCCACGTGCGTGGACGAGGTGCGTTGACGATTGCATCTCCGAGATCGCTCTCGGGGGATGTCTAAGAACATTCCCTTAGAAAGGAGGTGATCCAGCCGCAGGTTCCCCTACGGCTACCTTGTTACGACTTAGTCCCAGTCACTAGCCTCGCCGTAGGGACCCCTGAAACGGGGCCACTTCGGGCGCTGCCAGCTTCCATGACTTGACGGGCGGTGTGTACAAAGCTCAGGAACTTATTCACCGCGGCGTGCTGATCCGCGATTACTAGCGATTCCAACTTCATGGAGGCGGGTTGCAGCCTCCAATCCGAACTGGGGTGCCTTTTAAGCGATTTGCTCCGCCTTGCGGCCTCGCATCGTTCTGTCGGCACCATTGTATCACGTGTGCAGCCCTAGGCGTAAAGGCCATGAGGACTTGACGTCATCCCCACCTTCCTCCGGTTTGACACCGGCAGTCTCGCTAGAGTCCTCGGCATTACCCGTTAGCAACTAGAGACAGGGGTTGCGCTCGTTGAGGGACTTAACCCGACACTTCACAGCACGAGCTGACGACAGCCATGCAGCACCTGTGCACGTTCCGCCCTTGCGGGAGTGGCTCCACTTTCATGGAGTTGATCCGTGCATGTCAAGCCTAGGATAAGGTTCTTCGCGTTGCTTCGAATTGAGCCACATGATCCACCGCTTGTGTGAGCTCCCGTCAATTCCTTTGAGTTTTAATCTTGCGACCGTACTCCCCAGGCGGCGCACTTAACACTTTTGCTACGGCCGAGGGCGCGTCAAGCATCCTCAACCTAGTGCGCATCGTTTACGGCGTGGACTACCGGGGTATCTAATCCCGTTTGATCCCCACGCTTTCGAGCCTCAGCGTCAGTTCGAGCCCAGTAGCCTGTCTTCACCTTCGGCATTCCGATAGATCTCTACGCATTTCACCGCTCCACCTATCGTTCTGGCTACCTCTACTCGCCTCAAGATCGGGGGTTCACGCTGCAATTCCACGGTTGAGCCGTGGGCTTTCACAACGTGCCTACCGATCCGCCTACGCTCGCTTTAAGCCCAGTGATTCCGATTAACGCTTGAGCCCTCTGTATTACCGCGGCTGCTGGCACAGAGTTAGCCGGCTCTTCCTTTGGAACTGGTCATTGCATTCCTGATTCCTGACAGCAGTTTACACCCCGAGGGGCTTCATCCTGCACGCGGCATTACCCCGTCACGCTTTCGCGCATTGCGGAAGATTCGTTACTGCAGCCTCCCGTAGGAGTCCGAACAGTGTCTCAGTTTCGATGTGGCAGGCCGTGCTCTCACACCTGCTACCCGTCTTAGGCTTGGTGGGCCGTTACCCCACCAACTACCTGATAGGACATTCCCCGCTCATGAGGCGATAAATCTTTGATCTTGCGACCACATCGGGTATTACCCAGAGTTTCCCCTGGCTATCCCCGACCTCACGGTACGTAGGAATGTATTCCTCACCCTTTCGCCGCTCAGTCAGCATTGCTGCTGCTTCGCTCGACTTGCATGTTTTAGCTATGCCGCCAGCGTTCAATCTGAGCCAGGATCAAACTCTTCAATTGGACGAATGAACGGGGCAAGCCCCGTGATCTTCGATGAAGGTTGCCTGGCGACCGGTGCTGAAGCCACCGGCCGGTCGTTCACCATTCTGTTGGTGCCATCGGATGGCAATCCGATGGAAGTTTCCGACATCCGTCGCCATGGGCTTTCGCCCCGCGAAGGAGTCCTCAGAATCGACTGTCAATCACATTCTGGCATCACAGAGGATGTCGGCGCTCACTGCTGTGGCAGTGAGCGATTTTTGCCTGCACTCAACGCTGTAAACATTGGGTGCGAAGCCCGCATCCTCGCGGCGTTCCAACTGCTCGATTGTCAAGGAAAGTCGCTGATGCGTAGCGCACCAGCGTGCCCGCAGCGCCATGCGGCGGGAGGGAGAGTGTACGCAGGGCGACGAATCTGTCAAGGGGTTGCGAGGCTGCCCCTCAGCGCAACATGGCTTGTAAGCAGTGCGTTTTGACGATGTGACGGTTGGTTTTATTGGTGAGCTCTGGCCAGCACCCCCAACGCGACCCACTCGGCCCCTGCAAGCCGAACCACCTGAGCGCAATCGGCAGCCGTAGCGCCGGTCGTGCAGACATCGTCAAGGAGCAGCACCCGATCCGGGACCGATGTGCATCCTGACGCGATGCCGAATCGTCCCTGTGCTTCCCGTCTCGTTCGCGCTCGTCGCGCTGCTTGTCGAGTGCGGTCCTGGCGCGTGAGGACCGAACGCCATGGCCATCCGCAGGCCGCCGATGCCGCCCGCGTCAGCGCCTTCGCATGATCGATGCCGCGCATGAGCGTGCGTAACCGGTCGCCAGGGACCGGCACCAAGACCACCCCCGCCGGAAGCGTGCACAGAACACCCTCACCGGCGGTGCGGCCCACGCTGGCTCCTGGCCTGTGCTGCGCCGGGATCAGCAGTCGCCGCCCAAGAGCACTCCCCCACCACCACGCACCATCGGTCCAGCATGAACCTTTGATGAGCCGGGCAGCGTGCCCGGCGGGGCCGGCATAGTCACCTAGCGCGATCAACGCATCGATGCCGGGAGGGCGCTCGCATGGCCCCCCCACGCCGGGCGCGGATGCTCGGCCCGCGAGGGACGCTCCGCACCCCGGGCAGCACCCTGAGCATGCCAAGAGCTCGGTCGGCACGGGAAGTTGGGTGAGCCCCAGCACCGCCGGATCGATCCACGCACGCAGCACATCCGGCAACGAGAAGCGGGGCATGGCGCGGAGCAGACAGGCTCCAGGCCATGCCCCGCGGGGGCACGCAGGAACTTCGGCGCGATTCAGGCGCGCGCCATGGCGCGCAGCACGGTCTGCAGGATTCCGCCGTTGCGGTAATAGTCGATCTCGACCGGCGTATCGATGCGGCACAGGGCCTCGAAGGCCGTCACGCCCTTGGCACCCTTGGCCACGACCCTCAGCTTCTGCCGTGGCTTGAGTGTGCTCGGTACCTCGATGTCGTAGGTCTCGGTGCCATCGAGGCCCAGGCTGGCCGCCGACTGGCCCTCGAGAAAGCAGAGCGGCAGCACGCCCATGCCCACCAGATTCGAGCGATGGATCCGCTCGAAGCTCTCGGCAATCACGGCCTTCACACCCAAGAGAGAGGTGCCCTTGGCCGCCCAGTCGCGGCTGGAGCCCATGCCGTAGTCCTTGCCCGCCAGCGCGATGAGCGGGATGCCCTCTGCCTTGGAGCGCTCGGCGGCGTCGAAGATCGGCTTCACCTGGCCGTCCGTGAAGTCCATCGTCACACCCCCGGTCGTGCCGGGCGCGAGTTGGTTCTGGATGCGCGTGTTGGCGAAGGTGCCGCGCGTCATCACGCGGTCGTTGCCGCGACGGCTGCCGTAGGAGTTGAACATCGAGACCGGCACGCCGTGCTGCTGCAGGTACAAGCCAGCCGGGCCGTCCTTCTTGATGCTGCCGGCGGGCGAGATGTGGTCGGTCGTGATGCTGTCACCGAGCTTGGCCAGGACGCGCGCCCCCGAAATCGAGCCGATCGGTCCCGGTTCCTCGAGCGTCATGGTCATGAAGAACGGCGGTTCCTGGATGTAGGTGCTCTTGGCATCCCACGAGTACATGTCGCCACCACCCGTGCGGATCGCCTGCCATTCTGGACTGCCGCGGAAGACATCCGCGTACTGCGTGCGGAACTGATCTCTGGTCACGCTGGCCTGGACGGCTCGATCGACCTCGGATTGGCTGGGCCAGATGTCGCGCAGGTAGACCGGCTTGCCATCCTTTCCCGTTCCGATGGGGTCCTTCTTCAGGTCGATGTCGACCGTGCCGGCGATGGCATAGGCGACCACAAGCGGCGGGCTCGCGAGATAGTTGGCCTTCACATCCTGGTGCACGCGCGCCTCGAAGTTGCGGTTGCCGCTGAGCACGCTCGCGACCACGAGATCGCTGCCCTTGATGGCCGAATCGATCGCCTCGGGCAGCGGACCGCTGTTGCCGATGCAGGTCGTGCAGCCGTAGCCCACGGTCTGGAAGCCGAGTTCATCAAGCGCACCCTGCAGGCCGGCCTTGTTGAGGTAGTCGGTGACGACCTTGGACCCGGGTGCAAGACTGCTCTTGACCCATGGCTTGCGCTCAAGGCCGAGTTGCCGCGCCTTCTTCGCCAAGAGACCGGCGCCGATCATGACGCTGGGATTGCTGGTGTTCGTGCAGCTGGTGATCGCAGCGATCACGACCGCGCCGTGCTTCAGGATGAACTCCTCGCCATCCATCATCACGACCGCGCCACCCTCGGCGAGCGCCGTGGCGGTGGAGAGCGTGGTGGCCTTGGAGCCCGCCTTGAGCTTGGGAAGCGCGCCCTGCCAGGTCTTCTGCATGGCGGGAAGGTCCACACGATCCTGCGGACGGCTGGGACCGGCCAGGCTCGGCACGATCGTCGATTGGTCGAGCTCGACCACGGCGCCGTACGAGATCGGCAGGCCGTCGTCGCGCCAGAGCCCCTGCGCCTTGGCGTAGGCCTCGACCGTGCGAACGAGCTCCTCTGGTCGTCCCGAAAGGCGCATGTAGTCCAGCGTGTGCTCGTCGAAGGGGAAGAAACCGCAGGTCGCCCCATACTCCGGCGCCATGTTCGCGATCGTGGCTCGGTTGGCCAGCGGCATCTCGGCAAGGCCCGGTCCGAAGAACTCGACGAACTTGCCGACCACACCGTGCTTGCGCAGGACCTCGGTCACGCGCAGGACGAGGTCGGTCGCCGTCGTTCCTTCGGGCAACTTGCCGGTCAGGCGCACGCCAACGACCTCGGGAATGAGCATGTAGATCGGCTGGCCCAGCATGACGGCCTCGGCCTCGATGCCGCCGACGCCCCAGCCGAGCACGCCCAGCCCATTGATCATCGTGGTGTGGCTGTCGGTGCCCACGAGGCTGTCGGGATAGAGGACGCCGTCCTTCTCCCAGACGCCCTTGGCCAGGTACTCAAGGTTGACTTGGTGGACGATGCCGGTGGCAGGCGGCACGACACGGAAATTGCTGAACGCGCCCTGCCCCCACTTCAGGAATTCGTAGCGTTCCGCGTTGCGCTCGAACTCCTTCTCATTGTTGATCGAGAGTGCCACGCCGCTGGCGTAGGCATCGACCTGGACGCTGTGGTCGATGACCAGGTCGCACGGTACGAGCGGATTGACCTTGCGCGGATCGCCGCCCATGCGCTTCATGGCGCCGCGCATCGCCGCCAGGTCGACCACGCACGGCACTCCGGTGAAGTCCTGCAGCACCACGCGGCCGGGCATGAAGGGGATCTCCTCCTCGCCTGGATTGCGCGGGTCATAGTTCGCGATCGCGCGCACGTGGTCCTCGGTGTACACCCGGCCGTCAAGGTTGCGCAGCACGCTCTCCAGCAGCACCTTGATGGAGTACGGCAGTCGATCGATGTTGCCGATGCCCTTCAGTGCAGCGAGGCTGAAGTACGACTTGGTTCCCGTCGGGGTCTGGAGGGTGGCCTTGGCCTTGAAGGGATCATGCATGGGTTGACTCGCGCGGACGAACGATTCTAGGGCCGCGCCGGCCGTAGGGACGCAAGCGCCATCATGGCAATATCCACGGCCAGACCCGGTCGAACCGGTTCAGGACGTGCCAGCCAGGCGCCGCACGATCATCATGAATCGATTCCGCAAGGACGCCCGGATCGCCACGACGATGGTGAGATAGCCGACCGAGCCGGCGATGGCGCCAGCGACGAGCGCGGTACGCGTGGCGAAGAGTTCGGTGAGCGAGGCGACCGTGACCGAGGCGACGAGTTCGCTCGGTACCAGCCCCAGTTGCAGCACGGCCAGTGGATTGAAGCCTGCGAGGAACGGACCCACGACCGGGACCCGCCCGCCCAGACCCAGTCCGCACAGTCCGCTCACGAGCGCTACGGCAGCGGCGACACCGGTGGCCGCGAACACGCTGCCGATCGTGCCCTTGCTCTGCACCGACCACTGCAGTCCAACCATCACGCAGAAGGCCGTGAACGCCACGAGCACCATCGGGAACGCGACAACCAATTCAGGCAGGATCATCGGCGCACGCACGGGTCCACCGGGAAGCGGCACGAGCAGGCCGCAGGCCATGGAGTAGGCCACGGCCACGACCACGCCCAGGATCGGCGCAGCGAGCATGGGCCAGAGGTAGGTGACGATGCCACGAAGCTTGCCCGACAGGTAGGCACCGGGATCAATCGGTGTGGTCAGCAGGATGTCGAGTGAGCCATCCTCGCGCTCCTTGGTCACGGCGGTGGCGCTGGCATTCAACGCCGCAAGCACCACGATCACGCTCTCGGCCGCCACCACGATGAAGACGGCCACCGGGAATCCGGCATCGTTGAGGGTGCCGCGCGCATGCAGGATGGCCGGCACGGCCGACGCGGCAACGCCGATCGCCAGGAACCCCCAACGCGTGACGAGTGAGCCCAGCCCAAGGTTGCGGGTGTGCAGTTCGCGCCAAGCGATGCCGTTCTGCCAGACCCCGCTCGGTGCGCGGACGGGTCCCTGCCGGACGCGACCGAGCGAACCGCGTTCGTCGGCGCCGATCAGGCGCACACGCAGCACGCTCCACGCCATCAGGACCAGCGATGTACCCAGGAACAGGATGGCCTGCGCCAGCACCGGGCGAGTCATCCAGACTCCTCCCTCGGCCGGCACCACATAGCGATTGGAGCGCAGCAGGACTTCAAGCGTCAGGAAGGGATTCAGCGGCGTGACGACCGTGGTCGAGGTCACGTCAAGCATCGTCCCGACCGGCTGCCGCAATCCCGCATCGACTCCATAGGTCACGAAGAGGTAGGCCACCACCGACACATAGAACGCAAAGACCGCCCGCTGTCCACCCACGCGCGTGACACAGAGCATGATCGCGATGCTGCCCACCAGGATCGCTGTCGAAGCCGCGATGGCATACGACCCCATGATCGATCCACCACTCACGCCGCCAAAGAGCTGCGTCACGGCAAAGAGCGGGAATGTGCTCAGCAGCAGCGCCACCACGAAGAACAGGCGCCCGAGCAGGTTGCCCAGGACGATCTGCGCACTGGAGAGTGGCGTCGTGAGCATGATGTCCCATGTTCGCGGGCTCGATTCGTGCGCGATCGCGCCGGCCATGAAGACCGGTGTGAGCAGGCAGATCGCCAGCACCTGACCGTAGCTGACGAGGGTGAACGCCTGGGCACCGCTGGCTGCGAGCCCACGCATGCCCTCGGAGCTGGTGAACAGCAGTGCCAGCGTGAGGATCGTGGCCATCAGGCCCAGGAAGCCCGCTCGCAGGTGCAGATGCCGCGTGCGGCGGCTCGCCCCGGTCACCACGCGCACGGCGATGGGGTTGGTGGGAGCAAGCGCAAGCAGTCGGTGGACCATGCCAAGCATGGCCGGATCGTACGGCGTTCGCGCTCTTCGTCGCGCGGGTCGATTACCCTTGGGCGATGCTCGAGCCAGTCGATCCCGGCATGTCCCCCGCGACGGTCGTTGCCATGGCCGGGGTGTGCGCCGTGGGCGGTGCGTTGGCCGGTGCCCTTGCAGCCCGATTCATCGGTTCACGCTCGCTGCGCGCGGCGCGGCAGCAGGCTGCGGCCACTGTCGAGACCGCGCGGGCCGAGGCCAGCGCATCCGCCAGGGGACTCGAACTCGAGGCCGAGCGCCGGATCGCCGAACGGCGCGCACAGATCGACCGCGAGATCGATGCCGCCTTGGCCCAACTCCGACAGGGGCAGGAAGGACTTCGCACCACGCAGCAACAGGTCGATGCGCGTCTGGCGGCTCTTGGCGAGCGCGAGCGTCGCCTCGACGAGCGTGACCAGCGTGTGAGTGATCGTGAGCGTGAATTGACCACCACGCTCGAGCGCGCCAAGGCAGCCCTGGCCGAGCGCGAAGCGGCGCTGGCCGACCTTCGGCGGCAACTCGAGTCGGTTGCCGGAATGACCCGGGAGCAGGCCATGCAACGCGTGCTCGATGAGGCCCGCCGCGACAGCGAACACGAGGCAGCGCAGCTTCGCCACAGCCTGCTGTCCGAGGCCGAGCGGTCGGCCCGTGACCAGGGCCGCGAGATCACGCTCATGGCGATCCAGCGCTACGCCGGCGAGACCGTGGGCGAATCGACGGTGCGCACCGTAAAGGTGCCCAACGAGGAGATCAAGGGTCGCCTCATCGGTCGCGAGGGGCGCAACATCCGTGCGCTCGAGAAGGCAACCGGGTCGGACCTGCTCATCGATGACACGCCGGGCGTGATCGCCGTGAGCTGCTTCGACCGCGTTCGCCAGGCGATCGCCGTGGAAGCGCTGCAGCGGCTGGTCGCCGACGGACGCGTCCATCCGGCCCGCATCGAGGATGTGGTGGCTCAGGTGCGCCGCGACATGGACCAGCGCATCGTCAAGGCTGGCGAGGAAGCGGCACTCGAGGCCGATGTGCGCAACCTCCATCCCAGGGTGATCGAGGCGCTCGGACGCTTGTCGTTCCGGACCAGCTATGCGCAGAATGTGCTGCGCCACTCGATCGAGGTGGCGTTCCTGTCGCAGATGATCGCGGACCAGCTCGGCCTCGATGGCCGGCTTGCGCGGCGCTGCGGCCTGCTGCATGACCTTGGCAAGGCCATGGATCACGACATGGAGGGCGGCCACCCCGCGATCGGGCGGGAGTTCCTCGAGCGGCATGGCGAGCGCAACGAAGCCGTGCTCAACGCGGTCGCCGGCCATCACGGCGACATTCCCTCCACCACCCCGTACACCCCGATCGTGATGGCCGCCGATGCGCTCTCCGGTGCCCGCCCGGGTGCACGGCGCGAGAGCATGGAGCAGTACATCAAGCGGCTGCAGCAGCTCGAAGCCATTGCGCGCGAGCACGACGGCGTGACCGAGGCCTTTGCCGTGCAAGCTGGCCGCGAGGTGCGCGTGATCGTGGATGCCGGTTCAGTCGACGATGCACACACGCGGGCCATCGCCGATGCCATCGCGGCCCGTGTGGAGCGCGAGATGACGTTCCCGGGCGAGATCAAGGTCTCGGTCCTCCGCGAGGTGCGGGCCGAGGCATCGGCACGCTGAACCGTGCAGACCCTGAGCGACATCAAGGCGATCCTCGCCACGCGAGGGCTCGAGCCAAAGCACCGACTCGGCCAGAACTTCCTGCATGACCAGAACAAGTTGCGGGCACTCATCACCCACAGTGGCGTTGCGGCAGGCGACCTGGTGCTGGAGGTCGGCCCGGGCACGGGCACCCTGACCGAGGCGCTGCTCGATGCAGGGTGCCATGTCGTGGCCTGCGAGCTCGACGACGACATGGCGGCCATCATCAGGGATCGCCTGGGCAGCCGAGTGACCCTGATCCACGGGGACTGCCTCGATGGCAAGCACGCCCTGTCGCCTGCCATCCTCGAGGCCCTCGGTGGTCGGCCGTTCAGGTTGGTCGCCAACCTCCCCTATGGTGCGGCCACGCCGTTGGTCCTGAATCTCGCAGCACATCATCCGACGTGTCTGGGGCAATTCGTGACGGTGCAGCGCGAAGTCGCGCAGCGGCTGGCCGCCATGCCGGGGAGCGATCACTACGGCGCGGCCACCGTCCTCCTCTCGCTGACGAGCACGGTCCGACTGCTCGAGACCCTGCCGGGATCATGCTTCTGGCCGGCACCGCGCGTGACCAGTGCAATGATGTCCGTGATTCCTGACCCGTGCAAGCCGGCGATCGACCCTGATCGGATCAGTGCCTTCGTGCATCGGATCTTTGCGTCGAGGCGCAAGCAGCTTGGCGCGGTGCTTGGTCGTGATGTGCCTTACCCGATCGGGATCCTCCCAACCACGCGCGCAGAGACCCTCTCACCAGCACAGATCCTCGCCCTGATGCATGCCGTGCCGTGAACGGTCAAGCGCACCACGCAGCAAGTCGCTAACCTTCCCCACCCGCGGAGCATCGTGCTCCGCGTCACATCGCTCCAATCCAAGGCAGGTTTCATGGCTCGGTCTTCACCCACACTCCGGGGAATCAAGGCAGGTCGTTCATCTTCGCAGAAGGCAATCGACCTCTCGGTCAACTCCGTATGGCACTGCGTCCGCTCCCCCTTCCGCCTGCGGCTCCTCGAGACCATCCGTGGCTCGGGCGGTTGCACGGTCCTCGAGATCGCGCGTGCGCTCGAGGTGAGCCCACCGAGCCTCTACTACCACATCGGCCTGCTGCTGAAATCGGGCCTGATCGGCCAGTTGACGCCCAAGCCCGCGACAGGACGGGCTGGCCGGCTCGGCCCGGTCGCAGCGATCTTCTTCGCGAACGTGGATGCGATCAAGTTCGCGCGTCCCAAGTCGGTGCGCGAGCAGCAGCGCAAGGCCAAGCTCGTGGCGGGACTCATCACCGAGCATGCCGCCGACCTGGCCATGGCCGCAAGGATCAACCTGCCTGCCATCGGCAACGCCTGGGAGTCACTCGATGCCAACGAGGTCAAGGCCATCCGGCAGGCCTTCGCCACGGTGGACGGTGTGCTGTCCAAGGCACGCGCTCGCCGCACGAAGGCCCACGGCAAGGTCGTGCTCGCCACGCACCATGTCAGCTTCAGCGTCGCAGCCACGGCCCCGGCCACGCTGCCAGCGCCCAAGCTCGATTGAGCCTGCGCGTCGATCCACGGCGCACGGCATCTCGACACACGACCAACGGGCGCTTGTGCGCTCGTTGTCGTCTCACCACTGGTAGGTGACCGTGTAGGTGACCTCGCGCGTCTCGCCTGCGGGGACCGGCACGGTCCACTCGACCGCTTGGGCGCTCGTCTTGGTGGACGGCTGCGACTCCTTGGTCATCGACCACTGCGCCCAACGGTAGAGACGCTCACGCACCGTGACCGTGGCGGCCTCGTCCTGCTTGCGATTGCGCAGTTCGATCCGCACCGACTCGCTCATGGTTCGACGGGCGTGGTCGATCGTGAAGTCCATCCGCGTACGGCTGCCGACCACATCGAAGCTCTCGCCGATGCGGATCGTCACGCGCTCGTCACGCGGCGTGTGGCCGATCACATCCTCTCCGATGAACTCGAGCGAACCATCGGCGGCATCGATCATCGAGGCGCGGATCTTGCCCGCAGGAAGCGGGATGCCCAGGCCCGAGGCCTTGTCATTCATGAGTCGCACGAGCACGGCGATCTTGGGGTTCTGCACACCCGGATCGCCGGCGTCGGCAAACGGCTCGCTCGGCGACCAGCCCGACCAGGCCTCCGTGCCATCGAACACCAGCACGCGCTCGACCGGCACCGACGAGACCGTGGGGAACAGCGTGATCTGCTGCACCCCGTTCTGCGCCAGATCCACCGGCCGCGGCAAGGTGTACAGGTGGTACTCGGCGAACGACTTCTCCTCGAAGCCGCCACCAGCACCACCCGCTTCATCGGCCATCGCCAGCATGCGCCCCATGCGCATGGGCTGGCGCGGCTGCACGCGCTGCACGGTGCCGGCCACCAGCTTGAGCGATGCGTCGTCGAACGACTGGCCACTCAGGTTCAGCAGCGTGACCCACGCGCCAAGGTCGGCCTTCTTGAAGGATGGATCGATCACGAGGTTGTAGTCGGAGCGCCAGGTCAGGCCACCGGTCTGGTAGGCCGTCCGCACCAGATGCTCGCCACCCTTGGGCGCATTGAGCGTCCACGAAAGCGTGGGCCGCGTCATCAGGCCCTGCGGCAGGTCGCCGAGCGTCACCATGGCTTCGGCTGATGGCACGATCTCGATGCCGCCGGTCGTCCGCAGCACCAATCGACCGCCGCTGGCCGACAACAGGGTCCCGCTGTAATCGCCGCGATCATCCATCACGGTGATCGGGCGATCGATGTACTTCTCAAGCAACTTGTCAGGACTGACCAAATCGAACTCAAAGCGCTGGTCGAGGACCGCGGTGGCCGGATCCGTCAGGTCCACGATGCTCACGCTGGTGGGATCGATGAAGGCGGCGACATCCGTCATGGAGAGCGTGCCGTGGCCCTGCTTCAGCTGCACGCGGCGCACATTCTTGACGACTCCGAAGCCGGGTACCTGCCAGGCGAAGTCGGCCCCGGCCCCCATGCGCTGCTGCGCCACGAACCGTTGCGGGTCGAAGCCCGCGGGATCGGCGCTGGAATAGACCGTCAGCGTGACACCTTCCTTGGGCGCCTGCTGAACCGCGGTGCAGGCAGCGAGCGGCATGACCGACACGGCCGACATGATCGTGATCACCATGAGATGCTCCTTCGGCGCCTTGTGGCGCCACGACCTGATGGCCTGCCGGCAGCAGGCATCCACGGATTCAGAACCAACCACGCTTGCCGACGAGGTAGATGCGATTGAAGTCCTCGTCGGACTTGGTCAGGTAGACGATGCCCTCGACGAAACCGATGAGACCCATCGCCGCCGGACCGAGCCCGCAGGGCAAGCCAATCAGCAGCCAGCCGGCCCCCAGGAAAAGACAGCTGCCCAGGAGCGTGACTGCGAGCATGATGATCCCGGGCACCGTCGCCCCGATCACGAACTTGTGGATGCCGAGGCCCCCAAGCAGGATGCCCAGCACGCCGGCGATGATCTTCAACCGACTGACGCGATCGCGGTCGAAGCCATCGGGTGGCGGCGTGCTGCCGAGGGGTGGGTAGTACGGGGGCGGGACGGAACCGTGCGTGCTCATCGTGCAACCTCCTCGCCGCGCGCGCACGCGACGGCAGCCTGGAACATGCGAAGCCCAAGCGGCGCGGTGCGGCGCATCGCGATCGGCAGGCGTGTCCACCACGGGTGCTGGGTGAACCGCGTGTAGCGTTCGGGGTGCGGCATCAAACCGAAGACTAGCCCACTCTCATCGCAGAGCCCGGCGACCGCACCCATCGATCCGTTGAAGTTGTCGCGCTGGGCGTAGCGCATGGCGACTTGTCCGCGTGATTCAAGTGCCGTCAGGACCGTGGGCGTGGTCACGAACCGACCCTCGCCGTGGGCGCACGGCAGCATGCTGTCCTCACCCTCGCACGCCACTCCACGGGTCCACACGCAGACGGTCCCGGCCGGGATCTCCATGCGCGTCCAGCGATCCTCGAAGCGAGCGCTGGCGTTGTTCGAGAGCGCCACCGTCGCCAACGCCGGCTCGGTCGGCCACGCACCGTCGACTGGCCCCGGCAACAGGCCCGCCTGCACCGCAATCTGGAACCCGTTGCAGGGGCAGATCATGGGCACGCGCCGCTCGATCGCCGCCCGCAGCGCCGGATACAGACGCTCGCGGATCAACGCCGCCATGATGCGACCGGCCGCGATGTCATCGCCGTAGCTGAAACCGCCGGGCAGGCCGATCATGCCGAAGCGGTCGATGATCGATGGATCGCGGGCAAGCGCCGAAAGCAGCGCCGGCTCGGGTGTGACGCCGGCGGCCTCGAACGCCTGCGCGAGTTCGAGGTCGCAGTTGATGCCGGGTGCCGTGATGACCAGGGCCTTCATCGGATTCACCATCCCTGCCCGCCGCTGCGCCAGGCCGCGGCCAGATCGTCGAGTGACCATGAGCTACCACCAGCCCGCACCCTGCGGTCGGCCGTCGTCGTGCCCACGCGGGCATGCACGATGCCTGCTGCCGACAGCGCGGCCATCGCTGCATCGAGCCGTGATGGGTCGATCTCCAAGAGATACCGGCTCGGCGTTTCGCTGAAGGCCGCCACGAAGGCCTCCCCCGCGCCCGGCACGCTTGCCAGATCGAGCTCGATGCCAAGGTCACCGGCGAACGCCATCTCCGCTGCAGCCACCAGCACGCCCCCCTCGCTGCAGTCGTGTGCGCTGAGGACATGGCCAGCGCCGATCAGGCCCGCCACGGCTCGAGCGTTGGCTGGACCAGCCGCAAGATCGGTCTTGGGCAGCGCATCGTCACCGGCCGTGCTGCCGAGACCGCGCACCTGGCTGCCGCCGGTGGCGGTGGTCGTGGTGCCCACGATCACCAGCGCGTGGCCGACCCCCTTCAGATCCATGGTCACGCATCGATCACTGTCCTCGACCAGGCCGAAGCCCGAGATGAGCAGGGTGGGCGGAATCTGGATCGTGGTGCCGTCGTCGGTCGTGAACTGGTTGTTCAGGCTGTCCTTGCCGCTGATGAACGGCGTTCGATAGGCCTTCGCGCCGTCGTAGCAGGCGTGCGATGCCCGCACGAGCGCCCCGAGGTTGCGGGGATCCTTGCACGATGGCCAGCAGAAGTTGTCCAGGATCGCGATGCGCGACGGGTCGGTCCCCACGCACACGAGATTCCGCACGCACTCGTCGATCGCCGCAAGGCCCATCCAGTAGGGGTCGGCCGCAAGTCCCGTGGCCAGGCCGTTGGCCATCGCCAGCCCACGCGCGCTCGCAGCCACAGGGCGGATCACCGAAGCATCGCCCGGCCCTGACTGGGGACCGTGCAACGGCTTGACCACGCTTGAACCCTGCACTTCGTGGTCATACTGCCGGATGATCCACTCCTTGCTGGCGATGTTCGCGCTGGCAAGCAGGGCCGGCAGCGTGGCCTGCAGGTTGCCGGCGGCGACCATCGGATCGACACGCACCGATGGCGCGAACGACGCCGCCCAGGTGGCGTCCCAGATCGCGGTCCGCGTCGGCGTGGGAATGCCGTCGTGCATGAAGTGCGTATCGAGCGAGCCGACCTCGGTGCCCTTCCAGAGCAGGCGGATCGAGCGGTCGGGCGTGCCGAAGGTGCCGAGGTCGCAGAGCTCCACGCCGTGGTCATCGCACACCGCCTGCAGGGCGGGCAGGTTCGCGCGCGGTACCGAGAGGACGAGCCGCTCCTGCGCCTCGCTGATCCATGCTTCCGTGGGGCTCAGGCCGTCGTACTTGGTGGGCGCTCGGTCCAGATGCACTTCGGCACCGATCGTGCCGCCCATCTCGCCCACAGCGCTGCTGAAACCGCCCGCGCCGCAATCGGTGAGCGCGCTGAAGAGGCACCCCTTCGCATGGTCGCGCGCCGCAAGGATCGCATCGAGCGCGCGCTTCTCGGTGATGGCGTTGCCGATCTGGACGGCGTGGCTGAACTCATCGGCATGGGTGTCGGTGAGTTCGGCGCTGCTGAAGGTCGCACCATGGATCCCGTCGCGGCCGGTGCGACCCCCGATCGCCACGATCGCATCGCCGGGCTGGACCTGGCCCTTGACGAAGGTGCGCGGCATCAGGCCAACGCAACCGCAATAGACCAGCGGGTTGCCGACATACCGATCGTCGAACCAGACCGTGCCGTTGAGGGTGGGGATCCCCATGCGGTTGCCATAGTCGCGCACGCCCATCACGACCTGGCGCAGGATCCGGCGCGGGTGCAGGCAGCCGCGAGGCACCTCGGTCCGCGCGACATCGGCCACGCAGAAGATGTCGGTGCTCGCGATCGGCTTGGCGCCGCGGCCCGTGCCGATGATGTCGCGGATGCAGCCGCCGATCCCGGTCGCGCTGCCGCCGTAGGGCTCGATCGCACTGGGGTGGTTGTGGGTCTCGACCTTGAAGCAGACGGCCCATGACTCATCGAACGCGATCACGCCCGAGTTGTCCTTGAAGACCGACAGGCACCAATCGATGCCATCGGCCATCAGTTCATGTGTTGCCGCCGCGACGGTCGACTTCAGCAGATTGTGGATGACGATGCCACCATCCACCGCTTCGTGCCCGGGGCGACCGTCCCCGGTGACGGGCGCATGACCTGCCGCAGCCGAGTAACGCACCGTGCTCTTGAGCGTCTTGTGCACGCAGTGCTCGCTCCAGGTCTGGGCGAGCGTCTCGAGCTCGATCTCGCGAGGCTCGCGGCCGAGCGAGCGGTAGTGCGACTGGATCGCACGCATCTCGTCCAGCGACAGAAACAGGTGTGCTGAGCGCGACATGGCGTCGAGTTGGGCATCATCGAGCGGCGTGATCGGCACGCTGCGGATGGCCAGTGCATAGGGGCGGCCTTCCGGGAAGGACGCGGGATGGAACGGCCCGTCATGGATCGCGTGGATCACGGTGTTGGCCAGGAGCCGCTGCGCCCAGCCGCGCGCCTGCGCGGCCGTGCAACCGGCGAAATCGAACCGCTCGCCCGTGCGCACCTGTGTGCGAACGCCGAGCAGCGCATGGATCGCTTCCTGCACGCTCTCGGCGGCGGGGTCCATCACGCCCGGCAGCGGGTGCACCTCGACCGTCACGGCGCCCACCGCGGCGGCGACGGCACCATCGATCGTGGCCGTCTGCGTGACGGGGTCCGCGAAGAGTTCGTGGGCCAGGGTGGTCAACTGCTCGGCATCGAGTGCGCCCTCGATCAAGTAGACCGATCGATGCTCGACGCGGGTCGGAACTGCATCCCCCGCCATCGCTGTGGCGGCGCACTGGCGCTGCACGCTCTCGCCGCGCATGTCACGCTGGCCATCGGCTGGCCGCACCTCGATGCGGTGCACGCGGTGCGTGGAGTGGTGGGCGGCTTGCTGGGCAGGTTCGGCGCGGACAGCACTCATCGGAGCCCGAGTGTAGGGGAACCCCGCCGCGTCACCGGAGTGCCGTGGCGCTGGGAATCATGCCGTTTCCGGCACGCCGATCAGAACATCAGCTGGAAGCTGCTGCGGAAGACGAACTCCCCGTCCTCGCTCACGCGCCAGCCCGCCTGGGGGTCGTACCAGGCCGGCGACAGGTCGGTGAAGTTCACGCCCATGTCGGTCGTCCACTTCAGGTCCTGGCCATCCAGATACCAGACGAGGCCGGCCGTCAGCAAGGTCATGGTGTGCTCATCGTCATAGAGGCCGGGGATTTGGGCCTGAGGGGGAACTGCGTTGCTGAGGCTGCCAAACTGCATCTCGCCGGCCTCGAACCGGACGAACCCCTCATGCTTCTGCGTGAAGTACATCGAGGCCTGCACCACGGCCCCCCAGATGTTCGTCGCATCGGGAATCTCGAAGGTCTGTGCCGCACTGGTGGCGCCACCGCCATCGAGGTAGGCCGCGTCCGAGTTGATGCGATGCCAGTAGCCACTCATGAAGAGCGAGGCACCGCCCATCTGCCAGGACCAGTCGGCCGTCAGACCGAACCATTCGTTCGAGCCTTCGTCCACGGTACTGCTGGTCTTGAACGGCTTGGAAGTCGAATAGTGGGCGGCGACGCCAAGCAGCATGCCAGACTCATCCCCCTGCGGACTCGTGAACTGCCCGAACTGCTGCCAACTGCCGGCAAGCTTGTACTCGTAGCGAGTGCTGAAGGACCACTGCGAATCAGTCACGTAGTAGGCACGGTTCATCGGCTGCGTGCCGACCAGTTGGAACTCCCCTGCGAGATTGTCCGTGCCACCGTCGTCGAAGGAGAGCCGCCACCTCGAGTCATCAGTCAGGCTTTCCAACTCGATGCCCTGCGTGTACCAGAGGCCGAGGTGGTAATCGATGACGCTGCGGTCCACCGCCATCTGGTTGCTGTCAGCGATGAGGGTCTCGCGGCTGAACGGGACCCGGTACTGGCCCACCCGAAGCGACCACTGGTCGTCGAGTGCGACACGGACCCAGGCGTCGGCCAGCTCGATGGGGCCGGCCCCGTCGCCGAACAGCGGATAGAACGGCGGCTGCGAGGAGTCGTTGATGTAAATCGAATTGCCGTTCACCCAGTAGCCCTTGACCATGTAGGTCACATCGGGGCTGAAGAGGTGTCCGTTGATCCAGAGCGAACTCCACGGGCCAAGATCGAAGCCCTCGCGGTCCTCCTGCGTATCAGCCGTACCCGTGGCCAGCACATTGTCTGGCACATCGCGGATGTTGCTCCAGATGTAGCGCGTCTGCATCAAGCCGCCGAACTTCATCAGGAAGCGACCATCGGAGCTGCGCAGGAAGAAACCGTCGTTCCAACCGGCGGTCGACACATCGCCGCGCAGGCTGGCGTAGTTGGCGCTATCGGCCATCGCATCGCGAACGATCGACCGGATCTCGTCGGCGCGCTCGGTGGTCAGGGTCCGCTCGGCGTCCCGCTGGCGGAGTTCATTCACCTCGCCCTCGAGCGAATCGTTGCGGCGCTCCAGTGCATCGAGCCGCTTCAGCAGCGCCCCCATGTCGGTCGCCGTCACTGGAGCGGCAGCACCCGCGGCGGAGGGTTGGTCGCTCAGCCACGGGCTGGTGGCGGGTGCCGGATCATCGGATTGGGCCCGGGCCCATGCGCCGGGTAGCGTCAGGACGACCATGGCCAGCATCGTGGGCGCGATGCTGGTGCGCGAGCATGGCACACCGTGCGCGGGACGGTTCATGGGTGCGCCGTCAAGCGTAAATGAAAGCAGGCCTCGGAACGGATCAAGAGGCATCGGCATGCCTTGTATCGACGGACGGCGGGGATTCGTTCACTTCGGGTGGCTGCAATGCCCACATTGCCGGGCGGAGCGAGGATCAGTTGGGTGACTTCGCCAACGCGTGGAGACCCCCTCCGAGCACACGCCGCGACTCGCGAAGGCGCCTGATAACAAAAACAGGGGCCGGCCCGAAGGCCGGCCCCGTGTGCGTCTCAATCATGCCAGGCGGGGCGCCTGGCGCGAGTTCGGATCCCGAAGGATCAGAACATGAACTGCAGCTGGGTCAGGAACGAGGTTTCGTCGCCCGCGCTAAGACCCCATGCGCCATCGTAGAGGTATTGGTCAAAATCAGCGCCAGCGTTGTCATTGAGCGGGATGTTGACCTGGCTCGTCCACTTGCAACCGTTCTTGGCGAAGTAGACGTTGGCGCCGACTTGGCCCCAGTTGCCGTTGGCAAAGCCACCGGTGCCATCGATGTAGTTCCACGCACCCCACAGTTCGACATCGTCGGTCACGAAGAGACCACCCTGCACCGTCCAGCCGTACGAATCGTCACCGGCGTTGGCATTGGTGTCGGCGTAGGTGTACGCAGCCGAGATGTTGGCGCCGCCCCAGTGTGCGGTGGCGTCGACAGTCACGGCGTTGTTGTCACCATCTGCGCCATTGGCGTAGTTGCCGCCGGCATTCCCGTCGGTGTCGAGCCAGCCCACGCCGACGAGAAGACCGAACTCTTCGCCGCGGAAGCTGGTTTCCTTGCTGAACTGGCCCCACGAACCGGCGAGCTTGACTTCAGCGCGGACAGCGAAGTTGAGATTCGTAGCGTTGGTGGCGTCCTCCGACCAGGTGCCGTTGGTCTGGCCCAGGCCGTTGCCAATGGAGAACATGGCCTTGAACATGTCAGCCGAGTGGCTGACCATGATGCCCTGCTGGTAGCCAGCCGAGAAGTTGTAATCAACCGGGCTGTAGTCAGCCGCCAACTGCACACCGTCGCCGACGAGCGTCGCGCGAGTGAACGGAGCGCGGTACTGACCAGCGGTGACCGCCCAACCGCCGCTCATGGTCTTGGTGACCGCGGCGTCGGCGAGGAACATGCCGTCCTCTGATTCACCGTAGGGCGTGGTGTACGGGCTGTAGTTGAAGACGACCTTGTAGGTCCAGCTGGGATCGAACATGTTGCCACCGAACGCAAGCTGCGTGCGGCGGTTTTCGAAGCCCATGGTGTCATCGTCGTCGAACTGCCACACATAGCGGACCTGCTCGAGCACGCCAAGCTTGAGCTTGAAGTTGCCGTCGGCGCTGCTCATGAAGAAGCCGTTGTCGTAGCCGGCCATGGCGCCGCCGCCCTGGAGGCTGGTGCGGGTGTCGGCATCAGCAAGGGTGTCGCGCACGATCGACTTGATCTCAGCGGCGCGCTCTTCGGTCAGGGTGTTGTTGCCAGCCTGAGCCTGAACAGCGGCGAGTTGCGCGCGCAGTTCAGCGATCTGGGCGAGGGCATCGGATTGGGCCATGGCGCTGGTCGCCAGGCAACCGCCGGCGAGGGCGGCAACGAAAGTGGTGAGCTTCATTCGCTTCTACTCCTAAGTGAGATTGGGCCCTAGTTGATTGAGACGCTAGGAAACCCTGGATCGAACACCCGGCTGGCCCGCCACCATGGCGGATCCGGACTCCATTGCTATCGACCGAGGGTCGGTGGCAACTTGAGGCGGGACTATAGCCACGATGGGCAAATCCGTCCACTCGGTTGGGTTTTTGCGCCAAGATCAAGGTTGATTCCGGCGGTTTCGCGTGCGATCGATGCATGTAAGTCCATGCTGATCATGGTGTTATGAAGATTGGCGGCCCCGCAGAATGCATTTCCCTCACCGGGAGCGGTCCAGGCGGCCAAATCCGGCCGAAACCTGCACCGCCAAGGCCTCGATGGCCCGGGATGGCTCGGGAGAAAGGCCACGTTTCATGCGCCGATCCGCTGCCACGGCAGCCTGAAGCAGCGCTGCAGCGCGGGCGAGCGGCACGGAACGCGCACACCGCAGCACCACGGCCGCCCCATCGCCCCAGAGCTTGAGTTGCTTGGCGATCGCACCATCGGACTCGCCTTGCGCGGCGAGTGCTGCGGCATCGTGCATCTTGCGGACCAGATCGATCGTGGACCAGACGAGCACGGCTTCGGGCGCACGGCTGATCCGCAAGAGTTCGTCCACCTTGGTCAAGGCCTGCGCCGGGTCGCCAGTCGCAAGCGCGCCTTGGATCTCCCAAGCCTGCTCTTCGCGTGATGGTCCCGTGAATTCTTTCACAAGCTCGGGCGTGATGACCACGCGCTCACCAGCCCCTGCCGACAGCGCGCCGATCGCCAACTTGCCGAGTTCACTGTCGAGCCGGCCCAGATCGGGCCCCACGCGCTCGACCAACGCCTGCGCCCCCGCCGCGCTGAGTTCGACCCCGTGGCGCTTCTGGCAGCGGGCGACCGCCCATCGCACGGCCTCGGCAGGGCCCGGGGCCTCGCACTTGAGGATCACCCCGACCGCCGCCACCAATCTGTCGAAGGTGCCCGGCCGCCACGCAGCGCTGCGCAGGATGAGCGTGGCATCCGGCATGGGGCTCTGGGCGTAGCGCTCCATGGCGCGACGCCGGTCTTCGCCCTGCATGAACTGCTCGCCCTGATCGACCACGACCACCTTGTGCTGGCTCATGAGCCCGTAACTGCGAAGTTCATCGAGCACATCGGCCAGCGAACACGAGGCGCCATCGAAGCTGAATTCATCGACCGCGCCACACCGCTCGCGCAGGCAAGCGAGCACGCGACGGGTGTGCTCCGAGCGCAGGAAGGATTCCTTCCCGTGGAGCACCACGATGCGGTGATCGGCCGAAGCGTGCATGCACCCAAGGTACCCTGCGGGCATGCTGCGGCTTCGGACGATTTCCGGCCCTGATGCGGGACGCGTGCACGAGTTGCCGCCCGAGGAACCGCAGATATTGGGTCGCAGCACCGAAGCCCTGCCCTGCACGGATCGCGCGGTCAGCCGGCGCCATGCGGAACTCACGCCGCGTGATGGCCTGTGGCTGTTGCATGACCTGACCAGCAAGGGCGGGACCTTCGTGAATGGCGCACGGATCCATGGGCATCACGCGCTGCGCGCAGGCGACCGGGTGCGCGTGGGCGAGACCGTGCTCCTGGTCGAGCGCGCCGATGGCACGCTGGGCGCACCGCCCACCACCGAGCAACTGGCGGCGATGGGGGAAGCGGTCGCGACCGTGAGCCACAGCATCAAGAACATGCTGCAGGGGCTGCGTTCGGGCGCCGACGCCGTGGAGCTGGCGCTCACGCGTCACAATCTGGAGATGGCCCAGAAGGGTTGGCCCATCGTGGCCCGCAACCTGGACCGCATCATGCAGGTCACGCTGAACATGCTGGCCTTTGCGAAGGATCGACCGCTTGATCCCGAGCCCATGCTGCTCGACGGCGTGGTCGACGAAGCGTGCGCGCTGGCCGAGGCCGCGCTGCGGCGGCGTGGGGGTTCGCTCGAGCGGATGCGCGCCGAGGGACTGGTGGAGATCCCGATCGATCTGGTGGCCGTGCACCAGACGCTCTTGAACCTGCTGATGAATGCCGTCGATGCCGCACCGGAGAAGGCACCGCGCGTGGCGGTGAGCACGCACTGGATCCAGCCCTGCCCGCGGTGGCCCATCGGTGCCGTGGCGACGGTCGTGCGCGACGATGGCCCGGGCGTGCCTGAAACGATGCACGAGCGGCTGTTCCAGCCCTTCGCCACCAGCAAGGGCCAGCGCGGCACCGGGCTTGGCTTGGTGGTGGCGCGCAAGCTTGCGCTCTTGCATGGCGGCACGGTCGAGCATGCAGGCAACGGCGATGCGTGGTCCACCCATCCGGTGCTCGGAGGCCAGGTGCGCACCGCCGAAGCAGGTCGCGCGCTGCACGGTGCGGCGTTCGTGCTGGTCCTGCCGGCCGCAGCGGCACAGGACGCCGACGAGACGCGCGCACCGAAACCGATCCCCGGGGGGGATCTGGGCGTGCACTTCGGTGCGTGAGGCGATGCCCGCACACGGACGGCGGCGCATGGCGTGTGGTCGACGATTGCGCCCCGGCGTGCCCTGCGCCGCTCGGCTAGAGTCCTCATTCCATGAGCATCCCTGACATGAGCCTGCTCGGCGCAGCCGGGCGACTGCCCGCCACCAGCGACCACCTCCAGGCCAGCGGCTTGCCACAGCCCATCCTCAACTCCGTGAGCTACCAGCGCACGCGCGAGATGTCGATCGACGAACTGCTGCTGGAGAATCGCGTGATCTTCCTGATCGGCGAGATCGGCCCAGCGAGCGCTGCGCGCGTGATGATGCAGATGCTCTACCTGGAGAACCAGAAGCGCGGCCAGGACATCAACTTCTACATCAACAGCCCCGGCGGTGCAGTCGATGACACGCTCGCGGTCTACGACACCATGCAGTTCATCAGCAGCCATGTGGCGACCTTCTGCATCGGACGCGCCTACTCGGGCGGTGCCGTGCTCCTGTCCGCAGGCCACAAGGGCAAGCGCGTGATCCTGCCGCACGCCAAGGTCATGATCCACCAGCCCTTTGGCGGCGTGACCGGCCAGACCACCGACATCCAGATCCAGGCCGAGCAGATCCTCAAGAGCAAGCGCCTGCTGAACGAGATCATCGCGCGCCACACCGGCCAACCGGTCGATCGCGTGACGAGGGACGGCGAACGCGACAAGTTCTTTGATGCCACCGAGGCCAAGGCCTACGGCCTCGTCGATGACATCGCCACCTTCCCGCCCAAGGCCTGAGCCCGTGGCGCCATGAGCCAACATCCGACCACCAACCATGACGACGACGACGAGGACTCCATGAGCCTGATCCCCATCGTGATCGAGAAGACCGGCCGCGGCGAGCGCGCCTACGACATCTACAGCCGCCTGCTGAACGACCGCATCATCTTCATCACCGGCAGCATCAGCGACGGGGCAGCGAACACGGTCGTCGCGCAGTTGCTGTTCCTGGCCAACGAGGATCCCAAGGCCGAGATCAGCATGTACATCAACAGCCCCGGCGGCAGCGTGACGGCCGGACTGGGCATCGTCGACACCATGCGGTTCGTGCCCTGCCCGGTGGCGACCTACATCATCGGCCAGGCCGCGAGCATGGGATCCGTCATCGCCTGCTCGGGCACCAAGGGCCGCCGCTTCGCGCTGCCCAACGCCGAGAACCTGATGCACCAACCGCTCTTGGGCGGCGTGATGGAAGGCCAGGCGACCGACCTCGAGATCGAGGCGCGGCACATCCTTCGCATGCGCGAGCAGCTCTACGCGATCTACAGCGAGCAGACCGGCATGAGCACCGAGCGCATCGCCGAAATCTGCGAACGCAACACCTGGCTCACCGCGCCCCAGATGAAGGAGCACGGCTTGATCGACCAGGTGCTGACGAAGCTGCCGGCCAAGGCCACCTGAACGCTCGGGGCTCGTTCAGCGGCCGTCGCTCCCTTGGGGTGCGGCATGCCTCGCGCGGTCAGCGGCGGCGTGACCGCAGCCCCAGCGCGAAAAGCGCCAGCGCACCGGGCGCCGGCACGGCCTGCGGGACCGCGGGACTGCCGAACACCCAGGCATCGAACGAGCCGTCGAAGATCGTGCGACTGCTCGCACCGACCGAGGCCAGTTGCCACGAGCCGCTGTCCTGCGTCCAGTAGTGCCAGTAGTTCTCGATCGGCCAGAGGTCGCCCGTGCCGAAGTCGTTGTCGGCACCCACGCCGATGCCCGTGACGAAGACACCGAACGAGTAGGTCTGTGCGGAGTGCGACACGGTGTCGAGCCCCGCATCGATGGTCTGCAGGAGCTGGTAGCCGGTCATGGGCTGGTTCCAGCTGACATTGAAGAGATAGCCATTGCCGTTGGCGAAGTCGACCTGGACCGAGCTGGTGCTCGATCCGGAGCCGATGTCGAAGGTGGCTTGGATGGCGGCCGAGGACGACGACGCGAGGCAGGCCACGGCCAACGCGGCCGAGGCAGGGAGGGAAGGACGCATGGGTCCCTTTCAGGTTGCGCATCCGTTTCGCGCGGATGCAAGGCGAGCAACGAACCCCAGACCCGGCGGTCGACCCGACTTGCAGGACAGGCCTGCTCACGGTGACGCGTTCGCTGCGGACTTGCACCGCATTCCTCCGCCGGGAGGAGACAGGTCGAGCGTACCACCATCTCCCGCTTCGCGCGGATCACGGCTGCGTGCCGGGGCATTGCTCCATCGGGATGCGCCCCGCACCCCGCCGCCGGACTCATCGACCCGCGGGGGCTTCGACCTGCTTCCCTCTCCCCCGGTCGGTGCGGGCACTACAGTGCCGCGCATGTCGCAGACCGAGCAGTTGATGGCGAAGTTCCGCGAGGACTTCGAGCGCACGCGCCGCGAGATCCAGAAGGCCGTGGTGGGACACCGCGAGGTGGTCGATGGCGTGCTGACATGCCTCTTTGCCAATGGCCACGCGCTGCTCGAGGGCGTGCCGGGCCTGGGCAAGACGCTGCTCATCCGCAGCCTGAGCCAGGCGCTCACGCTTCAGTTCAGTCGCATCCAGTTCACGCCCGACCTGATGCCGGCTGATGTGACCGGTACGACGATCGTGGTGGAGAACGAGCGCGGCCGCGAGTTCCAGTTCCGCAAGGGGCCGATCTTCAGCCAGATCGTGCTCGCGGACGAAATCAACCGCGCCACCCCCAAGACGCAGTCGTCGCTGCTCGAGGCGATGCAGGAGCGCAGCGTGACGGTGGGTGGCGTGACGCACGAACTCGATCGGCCGTTCTTCGTGATGGCCACGCAGAACCCGCTGGAGCAGGAAGGCACCTATCCCCTGCCCGAGGCGCAGCTCGACCGCTTCTTCTTCAAGCTCGAGGTCGGCTACAGCTCGCGCGAGGAACTTGCCGAGATCCTGAATCGCACGACTGCCGGCGCGCAGGAGCCGATCCAGAAGGTGCTCGACGCCCAGGGCATCTTGTTGCACCAGAAACTGGTGCGCGCCGTGCGGATCGATCCACGCGTGCAGGATTACGCAGTGCGGCTCGTGCTGGCGACGCACCCCAAGGGCCAGTTCGCCACGCCCAACGTGAATCGGTTCCTGCGCTTCGGAGCGAGTCCGCGCGCAGCACAGACGATCGTGCTGGCGGGCAAGGTGCGCGCCCTGCTCGAAGGCCGGCCGCAGGTCACCGTCGAGGACCTGCGCACGGCTGCGCTCCCCGCGCTGCGCCACCGCTGCCTGCTGAACTTCGAGGCCGAGGCCGAGGGCGTGCGCACCGACGAGGTCATCCAGAACATCGTCGAGACGCTGGCACCCTGAGGAACGCGCACAGGCTCTCGTGAGAGATCACGGCTGGGCCGCACGGGCAGACGCCGCTGACGCGGATCACCTCACGCCGAAGCCGCGCACCCTGCCGCCGCCGGGTACCGGCCCCAGATTGCGACGGTACGCCGTGCCGAGGTACGAGAAGCCACTGTCATTCGACTTGATCTCGGTGAGGAAGACCACGGCATCGTCGCCGACCTGCAGGATGAAGTCGCCCGTGCCGTTGGAGTCGAGGTCGCGCACTTCGACGGGGGTGATCCCGCCGAAGCTCAACGGCCAGTCGCGGCCGCCGTCCTCGATGATGATCTCGTTGCCGAGGTTGTCCTGCGTCACGCGCAGATACGAGAAGTACGGCGCATCGCGGCTCAGGTCGTGCCAGATCAGATCGTTGGCTCCCTCGCCGTCCATGTCGGCCGAGCCAAGCAGCACGAAGCCGGGCCCCTGATCGGGCAGTTCCTGCGGCTCCGGTTCAGCTTCATCGTCGGTGACTTGGTAGAGGAACGCGCCGATGCCAGCCTTGCGCAGCACGAGCTCGGATGAGCCGTCGGTATCGATGTCCGTGATCGTTGCCTCCCACCCGTTGAGCGTGGAGGGATCGAGCTCATCCACGCCCTCGAGCGGGAATCGCACTTCTGTGTCGATGGCGCCATCAACGATGAACCAGACCACGACCTCGTCGCCATCCTGCCAGACGATGTCGTCGGTTTGGTCATCATTCAGCTTGCCGAAGGTCATGTACTGGTATCCGGCAGGAACCACCGCGACCTCGCGTTGGCCGATCACCGAGAGGCCGTCGCGCAGCCAGGCGCGCGCCTTGTGGGATGCAGGAACGGACCGATCGATGAAGAGTGGATCGCCTCCACGATCGCCATTGATGTCGGGCGCCGCGAGGTAGGTCCAATCGTCGGGAATGGTGCCGATCGGCTGCGCTTTGCTCTTGCTCCGTGCGTTGCGACCGTCGGTCTGGAAGCCCAGCAGTTGTTTGCCGTTGGTCACCATGACCGTGCCGATGACGAGTCCGAAGTCGGCCTGAATGGGCGCGAGCGGGATGACCACGGTCGTGCCGCCACCCACGCCACCAGTGGGAACGCCGCCGCCGGCGGGCTGCCCACCCGTGGCATCGTCAGGGAAACCATCGGCCCCGGGTGCGAAGGGTTCGGGCGGCACACCAGCGGCGATTTGCTTGTCGGTTGGGTAGTCGGGGCCTGGCACAGAGGTGCCGAAATCCCAGACGAAGATGCGCGGCGCAAGCGTGGGGTACTCGCTGCCGAGCGCTGCACGGATGACGATGCTGGCGCCAATCACCCGACGGTGGGCCGTACTTCGACCAAGCGAGCCGTTGGCTGCCGAATCGGGCACCCAAAGATCGCTGCCTGCAAGGGTGTAGGTCCCGCCACTGCCAACCACATTGAATCCAGCACCCGAACCCACTGCACCACCTTCGTAGCCAGGGCTGCCCACAACCAGGCTTGGCTGATTCACTGAGCCCGCGGCCGAGACAGAGAAGCCAAAGGCGTTGTTGGGATTCGACTCGCGAGCGAACGCGCGCTCGGCCAGCGACCAGGTCGTGCCAGAGCCCGTGTAGACGTACGCCGCACCGTTGCCGTTGAACGAGGCGCCAGCCTCATCGCGGTCGTAGCCAGGCGCACCGATCGCGATCAGCGTGCCCGTGGCGTCCTTCAGTAGGTCGACGCTCGCACCAAAGGCATCGTTGGAGCTGCCATCGTCAGATCGGATGGAATCGGTGGGCACGGTGTCCTCGACCCATGTGCCAAACGCACCCGGCCGCTCGAAGATGAAGACCGTGCCGCTGTTGGTGCTGCCGGTCGGTCCATCATGCTTGGGGCAGCCGACGACGACCGTGC